>Ga0114977_10000312_pt1 | contig 33117 bp, 27 predicted proteins | sample S_130805_MF_Meta_FD_87026 | JGI IMG/M metagenome (GOLD analysis project Ga0114977, IMG submission 87026) | Freshwater microbial communities from Lake Simoncouche, Canada to study carbon cycling - S_130805_MF_MetaG | ecosystem: Environmental > Aquatic > Freshwater > Lake | place: Lake...
AGCGTGTTTGAAAAAACTGGCCGCGATGCCAGCTTCGCCGATGTTTCCATCGCTTTTGAAAATGCCGAACCGGATGATGACGAACTGCCCGATATTGACGATGCCAAAATCGGCGGCAAGGTTCAAATCAGTTTGTCCGATATGGACTTGCCATCGTGGAAGCACGACTTATCCGCAGACCTCGTAGTGATTGAAGCTCTTCTCGCCGAGATGTTCAAAATTACACCGGCTGACGATACCAAGCTCCAAAACCTCAAAGCACAAATCAATAGCAAGCTGGCATCGCCCATCAATCCGGGCAACAAAAAAGTGCTGATTTTTACCGCTTTTGCGGATACGGCAAACTATCTTTATGACCATCTTGCTGAAAGCTTTTTGGCATCCCATCAAATTCACACCGGCAAAGTCACGGGTTCCGATAGTCCGGTCTCCACGCTTAAATCGAACGCAAAACAAGGTTACGACTTTCAAACCTTGTTAACCTTGTTTTCGCCGCGCTCCAAAGAAAAGGCACTGGTTTTACCCAATGAGCCAAGAGAGATCGACATCCTCATCGGCACAGACTGTATTTCCGAAGGCCAAAACCTTCAGGATTGCGACTATCTGATTAACTACGACATTCACTGGAATCCAGTGCGCATCATTCAGCGCTTCGGGCGTATAGACCGTATCGGTTCGCAAAATGCCAGCATTCAACTGGTGAACTACTGGCCGGACATTACCCTCGACGAATACATCAACCTCAAAGAACGGGTTGAAAATCGGATGGTCATTGCCGACATGGCCGCCACTGCCGACGACAATGTGCTCAACACACAAGCCAACGATATTTCTTACCGCAAGGAACAATTGCGCCGACTTCAGGAAGAAGTCATTGAAATGGAAGACCTAAAAACTGGCGTCTCTATCACCGACCTTGGTCTCAACGACTTCCGCATGGATTTGCTGAATTACATCAAAACCAATGGCGACCTTGCCAATGTGCCGACCGGAATGAATGCCGTTGTGCCCGCCGATCCGGCACGGGGCTTGCCACCGGGAGTGATGTTCACGCTGCGCAACCGCAACAATGGCGTCAACATCAATCAGCAAAACCGCCTGCATCCTTACTATTTAATTTATATCGGGCAAAACGGCGATGTCGTAGCGGACCATACCGAAGTAAAACGCTTGCTCGACTTAGTGCGTAGTGCCTGCAAGGGACGCAGCCAACCCGAGCCGGAAGCCTGTCGCCTATTTAATCAAGCCACCGACGATGGGCGCAAGATGGGTGCTTATTCCAACTTGCTAGACCAAGCCATTCGTTCAATGGTGGACTTGAAAGAAGACAAGGACATCGACAGCCTTTTCAGTGGCGGCCGCACCACCGCACTGGTCAACACCATTGCCGGACTGGATGACTTTGAACTCGTCGCCTTTCTGGTAGTGCAAGGATGAAGGATGAAGGCGGAAGGATGAAGGACCTCAAGGCACGCACGAAGGAATTTGCTCTCCGAGTGATACGACTTTATTCCGCTTTACCTAAAAGTACAGAGGCTCAAGTAATAGGGAAGCAGATTCTTAGATCAGGAACCTCTGTTGGCGCACATTATCGGGAAGGGGTAAGAGCACGCTCTACTGCCGAGTTCGTCAGTAAACTTTCTGGCGGAATGCAAGAACTTGAAGAAACCTCTTACTGGCTTGAGCTACTCGCTGAGGCAAAAATATTTCCGCTAGAAAAACTCGCTCCCATTATGCAAGAAGCTGATGAGCTGATGGCAATTCTGACGACGTGCGTTAAGAATTCAAAGGTAACGGCAGAGGCAAAGGATGAAGGTAGAAGGATGAAGGATGGGGAGCGTTCAGCATGAATTCATCCTTCCACCTTCAATCCTCATCCTTGGGTTTGAGTTCATCCTTCATCCTTCCACCTTCATCCTTGCTTTATTCCTATCCCAAGCAAGCTGAATTTAATCGAGTGCTCCCCAAGAGTAAAATATATGAACACGGCACACCCAGTCGCGCCGTTCGTGATTGCTTCGTTTCTCAGGTTAATCAAATCGTCTGGCAATACAAACTCGCACCCGAAACCATTAACTTGCCCGCCCGTCCCGGCGTGCCGGAAATTGAAATCTTTTCGATAGAGCTGAAGACGGAAGCCCTCAACATTGAAGTGTTGCGCTGTATTGATAAAGCAATTCCACTGCCAATCTTCTACAATCTACACTTTGACGGACGCACTAAAATTGTAGCCGCCTACAAGCGGCCTAATGATGCGGATTCTAGCCGTTGGCTTGTGGGCGACTACTTTGAAAGTCAGTGGATGCCGTCCAATAGCGAACGTTCGGCCTTGCCCGTTGCGTTAGATATGGCCGGGTTATACGAGCAGATGTTAAGGCAGCTCATGCCGTTTTCAGCCCGCTCAAATGAAACCCTCAAAGACCACGTTGAACGGCTGGCGCAGCTCCACAGCAAACAAACTGAATACACCAAGCTGGAAGCCCGCTTGCTTAAAGAAAAACAATTTAATCGCAAGGTTGAGATCAATGCCCAGCTACGCACGCTCACGCAAGAACTGCAAGTTTTAACAACGAGGTAAAAAATGACTTTTGATCGAAGCAAACCTTTTAATGATCTGCCGCTCCTTCCGCCTATTGGTGAGTTGGAAAGTAAAGCAGTGTTAAAACAGACGATTGCTGCACGAGCTGCTTTGGCGGATTTGAAAGGTGCCGCGAACAGGCTGCCCAATCAAAGCGTATTGATACAAGCGTTAGGCTTGCAGGAAGCGAAGTTATCTTCCGAAATTGAAAATATCGTGACAACGAACGACGCTTTATTTCGGGGGTTTGCCAATGACGGAGCAGGTTCAGACCCGATGACCAAGGAGGTGCTGCATTATAAAGATGCACTCTGGTCTGGTTTTTCAGCGGTTAAAGAAGGGATGCCGCTGACCACGCGGTTGTTTGAAAATTTATATCGCGCCGTTAAGCAGGCAGATGATGGTGTGCGCCGCTTACCAGGCACACGTTTATCTAACCCGCAGGGAGAGACGGTTTATACACCACCGGAAGGCGAGGTAATCATTCGCGATAAATTGGCGAATCTGGAGCGTTTTATCAACGAGCCATCCGACCTTGATCCGCTGGTACGCTTGGCGGTGATGCACTATCAGTTCGAGGCGATTCACCCTTTTCCTGATGGTAATGGTCGCGTAGGGCGGATTCTCAATATTCTGTACTTGCTGTCTGAGCGCTTGTTGGATGTGCCGATTTTGTATTTGTCGCGCTACATTATCGAGAACAAAACGGATTATTACCTTGGACTCAATGGGGTGACAGAGCGTGGCGAGTGGGAGGCGTGGGTTTTATATATGTTGCGTGCAGTGGAGAACACCGCCAATACCACCCGTGATCGAATTTTGGCAATTCTGGCGTTGATGAACGATGCCACCCTTCAAGCAGAGGCCGTGCTCCCCAAAGTACAGGTTCCCGCTATTTTGGCAGTCGTCTTCCGTCACCCCTATTGCAAGGTGAGTTTTTTGGAAGAAGCCGGCTTAGGTTCACGCCCGACTTGCACCAAACATCTGAAAGCATTAGCTAATATTGGATTGTTACGAACTCAGTCGGTGTGGCGCGAAAACTATTTCATCAACGACGCTTTCTTTAATATTTTGGTTAAATAGCGCAAAAAATCATGTAAAGCTTTTTAACATGATCGGTTTATCATGTTAAAAAAATCAAGTATTTTTTACGTGATAAACGTATCATGTAAAAGTTGAGTGAGTGATAAAAGAGAATAAGCGCAGTGTATCCACCCATAAACTCAAAATGAATAATGTGACCTATGATAAATAAAATGAAAATGCACAGCCCTGATTTCACGCGAGAAAACATCGCCAAGCTGGCCGAGTTGTTTCCCAATTGCGTGACAGAAATAAAGGATGAAGGTGGAAGGATGAAGGATGAAAAGGGCGGGGGTAATTCATCCTTCAACCTTCATCCTTCATCCTTGCGTTATGCCATCGACTTTGACCAACTGCGTCAGGAGTTATCAAGTTCCATCGTCGAAGGTAGCCAAGAGCGCTATCAACTGAACTGGCCGGGCAAGCGTGAAGCCCTGCTGACTGCAAATGCGCCAATTGCTAAAACGCTTCGTCCCTGCCGTGAAGAAAGTGTGGATTTTGATACGACGCAGAACTTGTTTATCGAGGGCGACAATCTGGATGCTTTGAAATTGCTTCAGGAGACTTACCTGAATAAAGTCAAGATGATTTACATCGACCCTCCCTACAATACGGGGAATGATTTTATCTATGAAGATGACTTTGCGGAAGATTCTGACGCTTATTTAAGCCGTTCGAATCAAAAAGATGAGCGAGGGAATCGACTGGTTGCCAATACCGAAGCTAATGGACGTTTTCATTCTGATTGGCTGAGTATGATTTATTCGCGTCTTAAGCTGGCGAGAAACCTGCTGCGGGATGACGGGGTGATCTTCATTTCGATTGATGATGGTGAAGTGGCAAATCTAAAAAGAGTATGTGAAGAGATATTTGGCGAAAGTAATTTTGTTGCAGAGTTTATTTGGAAAAAAAGAACTGGATCGAATGATGCAAAAAACATGGTTTCCCTAGACCACGATTACATTTTAGCATTCTCAAAACTTCCAACATTTTCACTTAATGGTGAGATCAAAGACTCCTCGAATTATAAAAATCCAGATAACGACCCAAGAGGTGAGTGGGCAAGAGACAACCTAACTTGTAATAAAACCGCATCTGAAAGACCCAATCTTGCTTATCCATTAACTGATCCGAAAACAGGGATTACATATCAATGTAATCCAAATCGCGCTTGGGCTTTTGAGAAGGAGCGAATGGAAAGAAATATCGCAGAAGGGAAGGTTCTATTTCCAAAAGATGGGGTTGGAACTCCAATGTACAAAAGGCATTTGTCCGAGTTGCGCTCAGACAAAAAACCATTCAGCTCAATACTCAATACTGTCATTAACACAGTGGCCACAAAGGAAACAAGAGACCTGCTGGGTGGACAGTATTTTGATTATCCCAAAAGCATTGATCTACTAAAACAATTAGCATTTCAAAGCACCTCTGTCGATGGCGATGACATCGTTCTTGATTTCTTTTCGGGTTCGGCTACAACAGCGAATGCCGTGATAGCTTTAAATTTAGATGACAGCGGCAACCGTAAATTTATTATGGTTCAGCTTCCAGAAGTATGTGATGAAAATGGTGATGCCTTCAAAGCTGGCTACAAAAACATCGCTGAAATTGGCAAAGAACGCATCCGACGTGCTGGGAAAAAAATCAAATCTGATAATGCCAAAAAAGATGGAATCGACAAGCTCGACATCGGCTTCCGCGTCCTGAAAATCGACAGCTCAAATATGAGCGATGTTTTCTACTCACCTGATGAAGTGAAGCAAGGCGACCTACTGGCACAAATTAACAATATCCGTGAAGGACGAAACGAAGAAGATTTATTGTTCCAAGTCTTGCTCGACTGGGGTGTGGATTTATCCTTGCCGATTACCCGTGATGTGATTGCCGGAAAGAATGTATTTTTCGTGGATGGAAACGCCTTGGCAGCTTGCTTTGAAGTCGGTATTGATGAGAGCTTTGTAAAATTGCTGGCCGCTAAACATCCGCTTCGCGCCGTCTTTTTCGATGCCAGCTTTGTCAGCGACAGTGTGAAAATCAATATCGAGCAAATCTTCAAGCTCATCTCGCCGACCACTGAGATTAAAACCATTTAAGGATAGCGCGATGGATCAATCTGCCTTAGCGTCATTGTTGTCCAGCCTGATTGCCACTTGGGAAAACGAAGTGGTTGAATTCAAGCAGGCAGGGAATGACTACGACACCCACAAAATCGGTGAATATTTCTCGGCGCTTGCCAATGAAGCGAACTTGCGGAATGTGGATCGTGCCTGGCTGGTATTTGGCGTGAATAATAAAACCCGCGCTATTGTGGGAAGCGACTATCGCCAAGAACCAGTACGCCTGCATAGTATAAAAATGCAGATCGCGGCGGAGACAGAACCCAGTATCACTTTTCGCGATATTCACGAGTTGCAGACTCCACAAGGTCGTGTTGTACTGTTCGAGATACCTGCCGCTCCAATGGGGTTGCCAATTGGCTGGAAAGGTCATTACTACTCGCGTGCTGGGGAGAGCCTGACGAGCCTGGGGCTGGACAAACAGGATGAAATTCGTAAGCAAACCCGTGCCACCGACTGGTCTGCGCAAGTAGAACTGGATGCCACGTTGGCGGACTTGGATGAAAAGGCTGTGCAGGCAGCGCGGGAGGCTTTTGCCAGAAAATACGAAAACAGCATCCAGACTGACGACGTGATGAAATGGCCGCTTGCGACTTTTCTTGATCGCGCACGCCTGACGCAAAATGGTCGAGTCACGCGCACGGCACTGTTATTGCTGGGGAAGCCGGAAGCTGCATGGCACCTGTCACCGCTCATGGCGCAATTGACTTGGAAATTGGAGGGGCAAGAGCGGGCTTACCAGCATTTTGGACTTCCCTTTTTGCTGAATTCCACGGCGCTTTACCAGAAAATCCGCAATATCCAGATTCGCATTCTCCCCAAGGATTCTTTGCTGGCGGTGGAAGTTGCCAAGTATGACCGCAAGATTGTGCTGGAGGCGTTGCACAATTGCATTGCGCATCAAGATTACAGTAGCCAAGGGCGTATTGTGGTGACTGAATGGCTGGACAAGCTGACGTTTGAAAATGATGGCGATTTTTTTGAAGGTACGCCAAGTGACTATCTGACCGGCAACAAGACTCCGCGCCATTACCGCAACCCTTTTCTGGTCAATGCGATGGCAGAATTGGGGATGATTGATACGATGGGCTACGGCATTTACCAAATGCACATCGGACAGGCTAGGCGATATTTCCCGATGCCTGATTATGATTTGAGTGAGCCGGGTGTCACACGCATGACGCTTTACGGCGGGGTCATTGATCCGGCCTATAGCGAGGTTCTGATCCAAGAAACAAACCTGCCTTTGGTGGATATTCTTGCGCTTGATCGCGTGCAGAAGAAATTGCCGCTGGATGATGAGATGGTCAAACACCTGCGCCACGCAAAGTTGATTGAAGGACGCAAGCCTAATTTTTATGTCTCAGCCAGCGTAGCCAGCGCGACAGCAGCCAAAGCTGACTATATTCGCACTCGCGCACAAGATGATGATTATTATGCAAAATTAATTAAGGATTATTTAGTCAAGTTTGGCAAGGCCACACGTCAAGAAATCGATCAGTTGCTGTGGATTAAACTGAGCGATGGTTTGAATAATGAGCAGAAATTACACAAGATAAGCAACTTGCTTACTAAATTGAGGCGATCAGGTTTGATCGTAAATGCTGGTTCAGATAAATCGCCAAGCTGGGTGTGTACCGAACAAAAAAAGTAAATTACTAGACGAAAAAAGCAATTTACGTAATTGTATTTTTATAGTGCATTGTTTTATTTATATATTTTACATTTTCCCTTCAGATAAAAACCACGCGATTAAAAAGAAATAAATGAAACTAAAATTTAAAAAGCAGCAATATCAAACCAATGCCGTGGAATCCGTGGCGGATTGTTTTGCTGGCCAGCCCAATAACACCGGCATTAAGTATCGAATCGACCCCGGAAAAGTGGCCGCAGGGGTGCCGCAGCAGCAGTCCTTTCACGAAGAGGCGGGCTTTAAGAATGAGGATTTCGCGCTCACGCCGTCTTCTTTGTTGGAAAACATTCATAAAGTTCAGCAGCGCCAAAACCTGCCCTTGTCCACGGCGTTGGTGAGCAACAAGGTTTGCCAGATCAATCTTGATGTTGAGATGGAAACCGGCACGGGCAAGACCTATTGCTATATCAAGACGATGTTCGAGCTTAACCAGCGTTTTGGTTGGAGCAAGTTTATTGTGGTGGTGCCCAGCATTGCGATCCGTGAAGGCGTTTACAAGTCGCTGGAAATTACCGCCGAGCACTTTTTGGAAGAGTACAAAAAACGCGCACGCTTCTTTATTTACAACTCCAAGCAGTTGCACAATCTGGAGAGTTTTTCTTCCGATGCGGGCATTAACGTGATGGTGATCAACGTGCAGGCATTTAATGCCACCGGCAAAGATGCGCGGCGCATTTATGAAGAACTGGATGATTTTCAGTCGCGCAAGCCAATCGACGTGATTGCCGCCAACCGCCCGATTATGATTCTGGATGAACCGCAAAAGATGGAAGGCGCTAAAACGCTGGATTCAATGAAGGCATTTAATCCATTGTTTATATTAAGATATTCTGCAACTCATAAAACGAGACACAACAAAATCCATCGACTGGATGCCTTGGATGCGTACAACCAAAAGCTGGTGAAGAAAATTGCGGTGCGGGGAATTTCCGTCAAAGGCTTGAGCGGCACGAATGCTTATCTATATTTGGAATCCATTGAAGTTTCCACCAGCAAGCCGCCGCTGGCGCGAGTTGAGCTGGAAATTAAGCAAAAAAGCGGGATCATCAAATCTGTAGTGCGCAAGTTGGGCAAGGGCGATAACCTCTTCGATATTTCCGAAGGGTTAGTCCAATATAAAGGTTTTGTCATTGCCGATATCAATGCGCTTACTAATATTGTGTCTTTCACCAATGGCGTGGAGTTGGTGGCGGGAGAAGCGCAAGGTGATGTGAATGAGGCAACGTTGCGGCGCATCCAGATTCGTGAAGCGGTGAAAGCACACTTTGAAAAGGTTCAGGTACTTTTTCACCAAGGCATCAAGGTGCTGTCCTTGTTCTTCATTGATGAGGTTGCCAAGTACCGACGTTACGATGAAAACGGTGAAAATCCGGGCGAGTATGCGCAGATTTTTGAAGAAGAATATAACCAGCACCTCAATGAAGTGATGACGCTGGAAGACACCCCTTACAACCAATACCTGAAGAAAATCACAGCCGCTAAAACCCACAACGGCTATTTTTCTATCGACAAGAAAACCAAGCGCCTTGTTGACCCAGAGACGGGCAAAAAATCCAGTGAGACGGATGATGTGGATGCCTATGACCTGATCTTGAAAGACAAGGAACGGTTGCTATCACTAGCCGAGCCGGTGCGTTTTATCTTTTCTCATTCCGCCTTGCGCGAAGGCTGGGATAACCCGAACGTGTTTGTCATTTGTACGCTCAAGCATAGCGACAACACCATTTCACGCCGCCAAGAAGTGGGACGTGGTTTACGTATTTCGGTGAACCAGTTCGGCGACCGTATGGATAACCCGGCCACCGTTCACCAGATCAACGTGCTCACCGTCGTTGCTAGTGAGAGCTACAAAGACTTTGTGGCTGCGCTTCAGAAGGACATTAGCGAATCGCTTTCAGAGCGTCCACGGATAGCTGACAAGGCATACTTCACAAATAAAATTATTCAGACTGAAGCTGGGAATCTGGCTATCACCGAAGATCAGGCAACCGATATTGAGTTTTATCTAATCCAAAATGGGTACGTTGATAAGAAAAGAAATATCACCGAGAAATACCACGAGGCAAAGAAAGAAGGCGCTTTAGCTGAGCTGCCCAATAGCTTGAAACAATATGCGCCACAGGTTGTGGCGCTCATCGACAGCGTATTCACCGAGTCGCAATTGCCGATGCCCGATGATGGCCGAAAAGCAAAGACGAATCCATTGAGTGCGAACTTCGACAAGAAAGAGTTCCAAGACCTTTGGAGGCGCATCAATCACAAAGCGGCTTATACCGTTCACTTTGAAACGCCAGAGCTAATTAAAAAATGCGTGGCTGAATTGGATAAAGAGCTTAAAGTCAGCCCGCTTCACTACACTATCATCCGGGGCGAACAACTTGGCACTGCCACCTATGATGATGTGAAGCACGGTGAATCATTCAAGGTGAGTGAAACGACAACCGAATCCCATAAATACTCGATCCACTCCGCCGTTAAGTATGACCTGATCGGCAAGCTGGCTGAAGAATCCCAGCTAACGCGCACCACCATCGCCAATATCCTTCGTGGAATTAATGTGGCTGTTTTCAGCCAATACAAAACTAACCCGGAAGACTTCATCGCCAAAGCATCACGGCTCATCAATGAGCAAAAGGCGACCGTGATTGTGGAAAAACTTTCCTATGATTCAGTGGGCGAAACATACGACATCGACATCTTCACTCAAGAAAAACCGAAGGAAGACTTCAGCAAGGCGATCAAAGTTGACCGGCATATATATGATTATGTCTTCACCGATTCAAAGGTCGAGAGCAACTTTGTGAAGGAGCTGGATACCAGCTCTGAAGTCGTTGTGTATGCCAAATTGCCAAAAGGATTTTTCATACCCACTCCCGTCGGTAACTACAACCCAGACTGGGCAATCGCCTTCAAGGAAGGCGCTGTGAAGCACGTCTATTTCATCGCTGAAACCAAAGGCTCAATGTCCTCGATGGAGCTACGCGAGATCGAAAAATCTAGAATTGAATGTGCCAGAAAGTTCTTCACCAAAATCACTTCCAACCAAGTGAAATATGACGTGGTGGATAGCTACGGTAAGTTAATGGAGTTGGTGAAGTAATATGACTGGTATTTTAGCAGGCTAAGAAAGGAAATGGTTTTTTCGACTTCGACGCCATACTCGATGAATGGACTTTTGGCCGCAATGGCGGCGCCAGTTCGACATAAGGTGTGGACGGCTTTTAAGTTTTTAAACCCGCTCTTCAACCAACTCAACAATCTTTTCCACCAGCCCCAAATCCAAACAATCAAACTCTAAATTATCAGGCATGCCGCGCAACCAAGTGAGTTGGCGTTTTGCCAATTGCCGAGTGGCGGCGATGCCTTTTTCTAGCAATTCTGCTTCGCTAATTTCACCCGCTAAAAATTCCCACGCTTGACGATAACCGACGCAGCGCATCGAGGGTAAATCGCGATTTAAGTCATATTTTGCTTGCAGGCTTTTCACTTCGTCCAATAAACCATTAGTCAGCATTTGCTTGAATCTAATGGCGATTCGTTGGTGCAACACACTGCGGTCGCTGGTGATGAGCGCGATGTTCGTCAATTGAAATGGCAGCTCAGTTGTTTCTTGCGCCGCGATTAATTGCGACATCGGAGACCCGCTAATTCGGAAAATTTCCAAGGCGCGATTGATGCGTTGTGAGTCATTTGGCGCGAGGCGAGCAGCGGTGACGGCATCGATTTTGGCGAGTTCTGCGTGCAGCGCCGGCCAACCGATTTGCGCCGCTTGTTGTTCAATTTCGGCGCGAATCTCAGCATCGGCTGGTGGTAATTCGGATAAACCAAAACGCAGCGCCCGAAAATACAACATGGTGCCGCCGACCAATAAGGGCACGCGGCCGCGCGCGGTGATGTCGGTCATTAACGCCAACGCCTCACGCCGAAAAGTGGCGGCGGAATAGCTTTCGGTCGGGTCAATAATGTCGATTAAATGATGCGGGGCGAGGGCTAAAATTTCGGGCTCTGGTTTGGCGGTGCCGATATTCATATCGCGATAAACCAAGGCGGAATCGACGCTAATCAGCTCCACCGGAAAACGTTGCGCCAGCGCCACCGCCAGCGCAGTTTTGCCGCTGGCCGTTGGGCCCATCAGAAATATTGCGGGTGGCAGCGATGGATTTTTCAAAGGGAAATTCTCATTGGCCGCGCATAAACATCGCGTCTAATTCGGCGATGCTGATTTGGAACCACGTTGGCCGGCCGTGATTGCATTGGTCGGCGCGTTCGGTGCGTTCCATTTCGCGCAAAATGTGGTTCATTTCCGGCAACGTTAACGCTTGGTTGGCGCGCACCGCTGAATGGCAGGCGAGGGTGGCGAGCAAGGTGTTGCGGCGCTCGGTGAGGGCGCGCGAGGCGCCGAATTCGCGTAATTCTTCCAGCACATCGCGGGCGGCGGCTTCGGCGTGCGCTTGTTTTAACAAGGCTGGCATGGCGCGCACCGCCAGCGTTGTCGGCGATAGTGGTGCTAAATCAAACCCTAATTGTTTGAGCGCGTTTTGCTGTTCTTCAACGGTGGCAACGTCTAAAGCTTCAGCCGAAAAAGTCACCGGAATTAACAGCGGTTGGGTCGGAATTTGTTGCGCATCCAACGCCGTTTTTAATTTTTCATAAACGATGCGTTCGTGCGCCGCGTGCATATCGACCACGATTAAACCGCGATTATTTTGCGCCAAAATGTAAATGCCCGAAAGTTGGGCGAGGGCAAATCCCAGCGGCGGTAATTCAGTATTTGATGTGGCTAAAGTCGGTTCAAACGTGGCGCTTGGCAAAGGCTGATTGCTACTATTTCGACCAAATAAAGTATCGTAAAACGCCAGCGGTTCAGCGGCGATCGGCAGCGGAATATACTGTTGCTGTGGCACGAAACGTTGCGCATTATTCAGTGGTGCAAGCTGGGTAATTTCAGCACTTGGTTGGCTGGCAATGGTGGCGCTGAGCGCCTGTTGCAAACTATGAAACACAAACTGGTGAATGGCCTGGCTATCGCGGAAACGCACCTCACTTTTCGCTGGATGCACATTCACGTCAACCCGTTCAGGCGGCATCTCCAAACACAACACAAAGGCGGGATGGCGCTGGTGATGCAAAATATCTTGGTAGGCCATGCGGATGGCGTGGGCGATCACTTTGTCGCGCACGAAACGGCCGTTTAGGAAAAAATATTGGGCGTCGCGATTGCTGCGCGAATACGCGGCTTGCGAGGTAAAACCGTGCAAATGTAAATGGTCGGCCGGCCGATCAATCGCCACCGCGCCTTGCGCAAATTCGGTACCGAGAATATTGGCAATACGCTGGCTGAGCGTGCCGGCGGCCAATTGCCAAATCGTTTTGCCATTGTGTTGCAACGAAAAGGCGACGGCCGGTTGCGAGAGCGCGAGGCGTTTAAAAGTGTCTTCGCAATGGGCAAATTCGGTTGCGTCGCTACGCAAAAATTTACGCCGTGCTGGCGTGTTGAAATACAGTTCGCGCATTTCAAACGTGGTGCCCAGCGCGTGCGCTGCCGGCAGCCGATCGCTCAAATTGCCATCGGTCGCCTCAAGCGCCCACGCGTGTTCGGCGGCGGCTTGGCGACTGGTTAACGTGACTTGCGCGACGGAGGCGATGCTGGCCAAAGCTTCGCCGCGAAACCCCATGCTGGCCACGCGCTGTAAATCGTCTAGCGAGGCAATTTTGCTGGTGGCGTGGCGCATTAAGGCCAACGGTAATTGGTCTGGCGCGATGCCGCTGCCGTTGTCGCGAACGCGCAATAATTTAATGCCGCCAGCCTCAAGTTGCACCGAAATTTCGGTGGCGCCGGCATCCAAACTATTTTCTAATAATTCTTTTAAGGCGGACGCGGGGCGCTCAATTACCTCGCCAGCGGCGATTTGGTTGATGAGCAGATCGGGGAGAAGTTGGATAGTCGACATGGACGAATTATAGCGGATGAGCGACGATTGGCCGCCGGTTTGGGCGCACCATTATTTCAGCATCGCTTTCAATTTGGCTAATTTATCGAGGCCTTGTTCTTTGCTGACCAGCGGCGCGCTGCCGGCCGGTTTGATGCCGGCGTACACCAATTCCGCTTGCGGCAATTCAGCGATAAAGCGGCTGGGTTCGGCTTTCGACCATTCTTTGCCACGACGCCGTTTGAGGCAATAACTGATTTGCAAGGAGCGTTCGGCGCGGGTGATGCCGACGTACATTAAGCGCCGTTCTTCTTCGATTTGTTCCGGTAATTCACTGCGTTCGTGCGGCAGCACATTGTCTTCAATACCGACTAAAAAGACGTGCCCAAACTCTAATCCTTTGGCCGCGTGCAAGGTGGACAGGCTCACCGCGTCTTGTTCGTTTTCACGCGATTCCAGCAAATTTAGCAACGCAATAGTTTGCGTCATCGCAATTAAATTTTTGCCATCAGACTCAGATTTTCGATTCATCCAGCCGACGAAATCTTGCACATTTTTCCACTTGCTTTCGGCTTGGCGCGGCTCCAGCGAATCAAATAACCAGCGTTCATAATCAATCGCCGCCAATAAATCGGCCAGCACCACGGTGCAAGTTTCGGTGTCGGCGCGTGCTTGCATCCGGTTAATAAATTGGCAAAAAGTCAGTAAATCTTCGTGTTGGCGCGGATTTAATTGCTCGGTCATGGCGCTTTCAAAAGCGGCGGCGAATAAGCTGATATTGCGTTTGCCGGCGTGGGCGGCCAGTTTTTCCAACGTGCCGTTGCCGATGCCGCGTTTGGGCGTGGTGATGGCGCGAATGAACGCTGGATCGTCGTCTTCGTTGGCGATTAAACGCAAATAGGCGATGACGTCTTTAATCTCGGCGCGATCAAAAAACGAGCTGCCGCCGCTGACGGTGTACGGAATATTTTGCGCGCGTAATTGCTCTTCAAACGGTCGCGATAAATGGTTGCTGCGATACAAAATCGCGTAATCGGCAAAGCGGGTTTTATGCTCAAATTTATGGGCGGACAAACGCAACACCACCGATTCCGCTTCGTCTTCATCGTGCGCCGCAGCAAAAATTCTGACCGGATCGCCGGGGCCGTGATCGCTCCATAAATTCTTTTCAAACAGCTTGGTATTATTTTTAATCAGATGATTGGCGCTTTGCAAAATCCGCTGCGACGAACGGTAATTTTGCTCCAATTTAATCACCCGCAGCGTCGGATAATCGCGTTGCAAATTGGTGATATTGGCGGTGCTGGCGCCGCGCCACGCGTAAATGGCTTGGTCGTCATCACCCACCACGGTGACCGCCGCCCGGTTGCCCGCCAGCAAACGCATCAGCTGATATTGGCAATCGTTGGTGTCCTGATATTCGTCAATCAGCAAATAGCGAAAACGCTGCTGCCACCGTTCCAGCGCCTCCGGATGCGTTTTAAAAAGCTCCACCGGCAAGCGAATTAAATCGTCAAAATCCACCGCCTGATAAGCGCGCAAGGTTTCCTGATAACGCGCATACAGCAGCGCCAAATGCACATTTTCTTGGCTGTCGGCCACGCTTTCAGCTTGTTGCGGCGTGAGAAACGCGGCCTTCCAATTCGACAACACACTTTGCGCATTGCGAATTTCTTGCTTGTCGGGCGAACCCAGCAACTCGCTGATTATTTTGCCAGTATCGGCGCTATCAAAAATTGAAAACTGTTTTTTATAGCCCAGCAGCGACGCTTCTTCGCGCAACAAATTCATCCCCAAAGCGTGAAAAGTGCTGATGGTAATGCCCTTACTTTGCTTGCCAGAAATCAAATTCCCAACGCGATCGCGCATCTCATTGGCGGCTTTATTGGTGAAGGTAATCGCGGCAACATTGCGTGGCGAATACGCGCATTCATTCACCAGATAAGCCAGTTTATGCGTAATCACCCGCGTTTTACCGCTGCCGGCGCCGGCCAGCACCAACAGCGGACTGTCTAAATGTTTAACCGCCTCGCGTTGAGTGGCGTTGAGTTTACTTAACATGCACGGTACCGTTTGAAAAATCGCGCCAGCGCGTCGCGAAAAATTTAGGGATTTTAAAAGGACGCGATGATAAGGCCAGATGACGCTTTTGACTGCATCGAATCACCCAAAATTTTTGCAACGCCTATTTTCAGCCAATAGCGACGGGCGCTCTGATATAATCGCTGCCCTCGGGGCGTAGCGCAGCCTGGTAGCGCACTTCGCTGGGGGTGAAGTGGTCGGAGGTTCGAATCCTCTCGCCCCGACCAAATAAACAAGGACTTAGTTTTTTAGCTAAGTCCTTTTTTCTTTGTTTACACCAAAAGACTCATACAAAGACTCATACAAGAGAAAAGCTAGAGGTGGTTTCTGCTACCTTTTGTCACCCATTACAATCTATACCAAGTTAGCGGCTTAATCTTTCACTCGATAAAAATCGCTGAACTGTTTTTAGTGGTGGCGATTTTTACTGCATTGAATTAGCTACAGTGTTTTACTTGGCCGGTTCAAAACAAACCGCACCAATTTCTCCAATAATTATTCAACATTCAACTCATCATTTAGTTGCGAGTGCCTCCCTTCGCCAATAACTTCCGCAAACCATCAAAATCGAGCGCCAAGTTGCACACAGCTAATTTTGCAGCGTAAGCGCTGTATTCAGGATATTGCTGGATAAATGTTTATTTAAATTAATTCCGATATAATTCGATTTGAATTTTGCAACTTATCGCGCATTGTTGATTGTGCTTTTGTACAACAATCTGTTTGATTTAAATTTTATTGCATCGACAATTGAAATCGATGTGCTACTAAGAATTAGAGTTTAAATGAATGATGCCGCTGGTCGGCAGACAGGAGTATGAAATGAAAGAGCTACAGCAAGTGATTGACCAATTAGAGACCGAAAATCAACAAATTAATAATGAAAATTTGCGTCTGAGGCAATCTAATTTGGTTGAGGTGGGTGATCTGTCAGGAGGTGATTCGTCCGGCATAAGTCTGGCGAAATTTACAAAAATTAAATTGTTACCGCTGACTTTAATCCTTTTTGGCGTGTCGGCGCTACTAATGCTCTTCTATGAGTCTCTAAAACAAACGTTGTTTGGTGATAATCTAACTATGTGGGAGTCTCACTTAGGAACTATATTTTTTACAGCTACATTGACTACGTTTGCAGGGTTGCTCGTGCGCGCATGGGCCGAAGAGCTCGAAGATGAAATTTGTATGGTAAACATGGCTTTTGATGCTCATCATGGTGTGGTAATAACCGATGCACATCAAAAAATACTGAAGGTGAATAAGGCTTTTACTAAAATCACTGGATACACTAGTGATGAGGTTGTCGGCAAAACGCCAAAACTATTAAGTTCAGGTCGGCACGACGCAAAATTTTATTCCCAAATGTGGAATAGCCTCAATAAATGTGGATTTTGGCAAGGTGAAATCTGGAATCGGCGCAAGAATGGAGATGTTTATCCGGAGTTTCTCAATATCACCAAAATAATGGGCGCTGCTGAGTCCGCTACTCATTATGTCGCCACACTGACTGATATCACCGCCATTAAAAATACCGAACAATCCTTGCGTGAGGTCTCGAAACTTACCAGAGCCGGTAGCTTTCAGTTAAACATCGGCACGAATCGATTAGACAGCTCGGAAATGCTGGACGAAATTCTTGGTATTGATGCCAACTATCACCGCACAGGTGACGAATGGACGACGTGTATTTTCCCTGACGACCGTGATGAAATGCTAGCCTACTGTCAGCAGACGTTTGCTCAGAAGTCTCGCTTTGATCGGGTGTATAGAATTGTTCGTTTTAATGACGGTGCCGTGCGCTCGGTTCATGGATTGGCTGACGTTGTCTGCAACGCGCAGGGCGAACCAACCCAACTGATTGGTGTTATCAGAGAAATTACTGAGCGCAAAAAAGTTGCTTAAGTCTCAATAGAACGCCGCCGCCGACGCCGCCATCGGTGCTAAGCGTGAATTTCTTGCCAATAGGTCATATGAAAATTGCACGCCGATGAATGAGGCTGGGCATGACGAAAATACTAATCATGAATTCTTTGGTGGGTCGTGCGAGGATCGAACTTGGGGGATTTGAATTTTTCGTTATGAACGATGCAATTTATAGCTTGTCTTTTTTCTTTGTATTAAACAAAAATGCCACCCACAAAATCAATGAGCCTCGGGATCATTATCACCCGAGGCCCATCTAGTTGTGTTGTATGACAAGGCTCAACAGCCCCGGCTTACGGTTTTTTAGGCCGCGATAGCGTATGTTTCATCGTTTGCATTTACATGCTTGCTTCATTTACGTCGATCGCCTGACGTGTCGCCCCGAAACCTATCTGCTCACTGTCGAAACCAGGTCATCCCCATCATAAGCACACTGACTGCACTGTACTTATGGTGGAGATGGGCGGAATTGAACCGCCGTCCAACAAGCCCTTATTGAGCCGGAGTTTTCGCAAACCGAAGTTTGCTCACAACAATGCGGAGGATTTTAGCATAAAGAAAAAGTTTTGGGCGTCACTGGCAAATCAGCATAAATTGTGGATTACAAAATAGCCTGGCCGGATAGGGAGGCATGAGAAGGTAGATGAGGTTAAATTAAAAGACTGCATAAAGCAGACCTTGATCTATATTAAAGCCTGTTTTATTAGGCAATTGGTATCTTGACTCAGTCTCCTTCAATAATCGATCCACAACTCAAAACCATGGTGCCGAGAATAATGTGCCCGTCAGGATCAATCCTGACCTACGAAAAACAGCGGTTTGATTTTGACGTTGTCGGGACTGGGGTTTTCTAGCCAAGATTTTGAATATCGAAAATCCACGCGCCCGGCAAAAAAATCTAAGCGCCCTGTCAAAATAGGCAGCGCAGCAACAGTTAATTTTGCATAGACATAAACCACGCTAGAATTCTACATCGCTCACTTTCTTGCGAATTCGTAGGGGTAGTTTAGATTTTTCAAACGACATTCCCACTACATCTTTTTCGTCCGAAATGGAATTGATCGCCTGACCCAACAAGCCATAAAGCCAGAGCATCGCCATCAAATTATACGAAGTGATTGACTTGCCTTTCTCTGCATTCATCACCACTTCGCGCGCGGTTCCTATGCGCATCGCCACGTCGCTTTGCGTCAAGCCACGGCGTTTTCGCGCAAATTGAAGTGCGTTACCCAGCACTTTTGACATCATAATTACATCAAAAGGGGTTTGGCTAAAAGTTGGTTTATCCATGCTCTAAGTGACTATAAAGTTGATTTATGCAGACATTATACAATTGAGAAGCAAGCGGTAATTCAGCGCACCATCTGGTTCATATCAATAATCGGCATCAAAATCGCCAGCACAATCAGCAGCACCACCACGCCCATTGTTAAGATCAAAATGGGTTCTAGTAGCGCGGTTAATACCGAGGTGTAGTTGCTAACTTCTTGTTCTTGCTGGGCGGCGGCGCGGTCTAACATCACGTCTAATTTGCCGCTTGATTCGCCGCTGGCAATCAGGTGAATTAAGATCGGCGGGAATAATTTTGAGGTGTTTAAAGCGCGGCTGAGTTCGACACCTTCGCGCACTTTTTTCGAGGCTTCTTCTAAGGCGCGGCGCATTGGTAAATTGTTTACCACGCCGGTGGCGGCTTGTAAGGATGTAAGCAAAGGCACGCCGCTGCCGGTTAAAATTGCCAAGGTGCTGGCCATTCGGGCGGCATTAACGCCGCGCACTAAGCGGCCGATCACCGGCAAGCGCAAGATTTGGCGGTGCCATTGATGGCGAATTTCTTCGCGCTGTAAGATTAGTCGCGCGCCAAACACGCTGGCCACCGCGAAGGCGATTAAATATGGCCAAGTGGCTTGCAGACCGGCACTTAAGCCGATCATTAAGCGAGTGAGTAGCGGTAAGGTTTGGTGCGATTGTTGAAAAACACTGACCACTTGCGGCACCACATAAATCAATAAGCCGCCGACCACCAGCAGCGCCACGCCGGTGACGATGGCCGGATAGACGAAGGCGAGGCCGACTTTTTGTTGCAGCGCTTGCCGCGATTCGGTGTAATCGGCTAAGCGCGACATTACTTTGCCTAATTCGCCGGTGGCTTCGCCGGCTTTAACCAGCGCGCGATAAATGTCGGGGAAGATGGTTTCGTATTTGCCCAGCGCGTAGGCGAGGGTGTGGCCGGCTAAAATTTCGCCGCGCACGCCGGCCAATATTTGCCGCGCCGTTTCTTGTTCGGTTTGTTCAATCAGCGCGTTAAAGGCTTGTTCTAGCGTGAGTCCGGCGGCCAATAAAGTTGCTAATTGCCGCGTGATGATGCTCAGTTGCGCGTTGGATAAACCTGAGCGAAAACGCTCGCGCCAAGGGCTACCATCACCGCTGCCAAGATTACTTTGCGTCACCAATTGAATGGTGATGACGGTTAAGCCAGATTCGCGCAAATTGCTGCGGGCGTGGCGCACCGTGTCGGCTTCGATCACGCCGCGTGAATTGCGTCCGCTGGCATCGATGGCGTCGTAGCGAAAAGCGGCCATAATTTATTCTCGGGTGACGCGGAGCAATTCTTCGAGCGAAGTCACGCCGGAGGCGACTAAGCGCAAACCATCTTGCCGCAAGCCGCGCATGCCGTGTTGCAAAGCGTATTGGCGCAAATCTTGTTCCGAGGCGTGGTCGTGAATTAAATGGCGCATGCCTTCATCGACGATGAGCAATTCATAAATACCGGTTCTGCCGCGATAGCCGCTGTTGCTACACGCTGGGCAGCCGCTTGGTCGATACAATTGGGCGGGCACGATGTCGTTTTCAAACAAAGCTAATTCGGCGGCGCTAGGTGAATAAGCGGTGCGACAGTCGGTGCATAAACTGCGCACCAAGCGTTGCGCCAGCACGCCAAGCAAACTAGACGACAATAAAAAAGGCTCAATGCCCATATCGGTCAAGCGCGTGACGGAGCTGGCGGTGTCGTTGGTGTGCAAAGTGGCTAGCACCAAGTGGCCGGTCAAACTGGCTTGCACCGCGATTTGCGCGGTTTCTAAATCGCGAATTTCACCGATCATAATCACGTCGGGGTCTTGTCGCAAAATGGCGCGCAAGGCTCGCGCAAACGTCATCTCGATGCGCGGATTAACTTGAGTTTGGCCGATGCCGTCGAGGTCATATTCAATCGGATCTTCCACTGTCATCACGTTGGTTACGGTGGCGTCAATCCGCGACAGCGCGGCATATAAAGTGGTGGTTTTGCCAGAGCCGGTGGGGCCGGTCACCAGCACAATACCGTGCGGCTGTTTCACCAGCGTATCCATCTGCACCAAAGTTTCGCCTTGCATTCCCAAACGCGATAATTCTAAGCGACCGGCATCTTTATCTAATAAACGTAGCACTACGCGTTCGCCGTGGCCGGTGGGTAAAGTAGAAACCCGCACATCAACTGGCCGTCCGGCCAAGCGCAAGGTAATGCGGCCATCTTGCGGCAAGCGTTTTTCGGCAATATCTAATTCCGCCATAATTTTGATGCGCGACGCCATTGCAGCGTGTAAAGCGCGGTGCGGTTCGATCACATCTTTTAAGGTGCCGTCGATGCGAAAACGCACCACCGAGCGCGTTTCAAACGGTTCGATGTGAATGTCGGAGGCATTTTCGCGCACCGCTTGCGTCAGCAAAGCGTTAATCATGCGGATGACGGGCGCATCATTTTCCGCGTCGAGCAAATCTTCGGTTTGCGGCAAGTCTTGGACTAATTGCGATAAATCCATATCTTGTTCCACATCTTCCACCATCGCGGCGGCCGACCCTTCGGCTTGCGCGTAAGCACGCGCCAGCGCTTGGTCAAACTCAGCGACCGAAAGCAGGCTGGCTTTGAGTGGCACGCCCAACACCCGTTGCGTTTCGGCTAAGGTTTCGGCGGCGGCGCCTTCACGCAAAAAAACGTGGGCGAGATGGCCGTCGTGTTGCGCCAGCAAAATACCTTTGCTTTTAGCGAACGGATAGGGAATCTTGCGCGCAAGAGTGGGGTTGGCTACCGGCCTAACGAACTCATTCATGATTAGGGTTTAGTCGCTGAAGGTATGCCGTTGTCTTTTACTTCGCTCGACTTAGCGGTGGCGGTTTCTTTTTTGACGGGCGACGTTGGCTCAGTTTTTTGGTTAAACAGCGGCATCGAGGGCGCAGGCATATTCGGCATCACCGACCGCGCTGGCAGTTGGCTATTTTTTTCTTCACCGCGAATATATTCATAGCGATCTTGCGTCAGGCCATTGGGCGCGGCACCGCTACGCAGCACATAAGGGCGAATGAAAACCATCAAATTGGTTTTGGTGCTATGCCGTGTTTCGTGGCGGAAAAAATTGCCCAGCCAAGGAATATCACCGAGCACCGGCACTTTATCTTCGCCGATGGAAACGCTGTCTTGAATCAAACCACCCAGCACAATAATTTGGCCTTCATCGACCAACACGCTAGATTCTAAGGAACGTTTATTGGTAATCACGCCGGCGGCATTGGTAAGATTTTGCACGCTAGAAACTTCTTGATACACCTGCATTTTAACGGTGCCGCCTTCAGAAATTTGCGGCTTGATGCGCAAGGTTAGCCCCACGTCTTTACGCTCAATCGTTTGAAACGGTGACGCGGTGGTGGTGTTGCCGGTTTGGGCGTAGCTGCCGGTAATAAACGGTACGTTTTGGCCGATAATAATTTTGGCTTCTTCGTTGTCTAGCGTCAGCAAATTCGGTGTCGATAAAATGTTGGCGTTATTGTCAGTTTCAAGAAATTTTGCCAATGCGCCCAAATTGACCACGCTGCCTAAACCGGGAATGGTGGTTGAGCCATTTACCACGCCGATATTCAGCCCTTGACCGAGCGTGCCGATATTTTGTGAGGAGGTAACGATGTTGCCAGTAGTACCAAAATTGGTGCCGCCGATGACTTGCGCACCGGTTTGATTAATGCCATTGAGCGATTGCCATTGCACGCCAAATTCTGCCACTTTGTCGGCGGTGACTTCGGCGATTAAGGCTTCCACAAATACTTGCGCGCGACGCACATCGAGCATTTCTACCACCGAGCGCAGATTGTTATAAACCGCATCAGAGGCGGTAATAATCAGTGCGTTAGACGCAGTGTCGGCTTGAATAATGCCACTGCCGGTCGGCGTGCCAGCGGTGGGCGAATTGGGTGCGGCATTGGCGGCGGCGGGCGCTGCGGTGTCGCCAGAAACCACGGCGCGTAAGGTTTGCGCAATTTTGGTGGCATCGGCATTTTTCAAATAAATGACGTGCATATTGCCGGGCGACGAACCCGCCACATCCAGTTTTGCCACCAAGTCTTTCACCCGCGAAATACGCGTTGGACTATCGGTGCGCAGCAATAAAGAATTGCTACGCGAATCGGCCACCAAAGTAAAACGCTGGCTGGCATCGGTGGAGCCGGCGGCAATCACCGCGCCGTCTTGCATCAAGCGATTGATGGTGTTGGCTAAGTCGATGGCGGAGCCGTGTTTAATGGCAATAATCACCGGGCCTTCGGCGCTAGGTTGATCAATCGCCGCGATAATTTGTTCGATGCGCGTTAAGTTGCTGGCGTAATCGGTCACTACCAGCGCGTTGTTATTGGGATAAGCGACGACAATATTATTTGGCGCAATTAAGGGTCGCAAAACAGGCACCAATTGCGTGGCGGATTCGTTCTTTAACAGATAAACGCGGGTGACTAATTTATCGCCATTTCCTTTGCTGTCGGTGCTGGCGCCAACGTGTAATTTGGCATCGGCTTCCGGCATCACTTTTGTCACGCCACCGGCTTCAACCGCGGCAAAACCTTGCATTCGTAGCGAAGACAATAAAATATCGTAAGCCAGCGAGGCGGGAATCGGCGTGGCAGAAACAATATTAATGGTGCCTTTAACGCGCGGATCCATCACGAAATTCTTTTTAGAAATGTGGGAAATGGCTTTCACCACTTCTTCGATGTCGGCATTAACAAAGTTGAGGGTGATTTTTTCTTCGGCAGCGGCGCTGGCAAAAGCTGAGGTGGCCAGCAGCGCGCTGAAAATGAGGTGTGACAAAAAAGTTTTAAGACGCATCAATAAGCACCAGTCGTGGAGGCTAAAATATTTTAAGGGATAACGTTTTTATTGTTTTGTATTTCGTGCTGCGCTTGATTCCACTCGGCGACCGCTTGGGCGGCTTGCGGTGGTGCGGGCAGTGCTTTCGCGTCACTTGGTTTTGGGCTGACCGCTACTTTAGTTTCTATATTGACGCGTAGTCGCTGGCCATTGTTTTCAACGACAACGTAATCGGCGCCAATTTCTACCAATTTATTGCCTTTGGTAATTTCTTCATTTAGCCCCACGCCGAGCTGACGGTTGCCGTCAATTTTCAGAATGGCAAACCCTTGGGTACCGGAAAATAAACCAATCAAATGAACGTTGGGTAAAGCGCTTGAAGCGCTACTGGGCGCTGCGGCGACACCAAATAATAAGGCCGAGGCGGCAGTGTAACTGTCGGGTTTGCTCGGTAAAGCGGCCATCGGCGTTGGCGCGAATAATAGCCACGTCCATTTCGCCAGTAAGATGGCAATAAATAAAGCGCCGATGCCTGACCAAGGTATCGCGCGCCGTGAAAATAGACCCATTATATTTGTGCTGAACATTTCAAGCTTTGCCACTTTATTTTCTCACCTAAGCTCATTGTATCTCAATCAACTTTGGCATCAATATAACAAATGCTCGTCAGCCCGTTTTTGCTTAGGGATGAATGGGTATTGGTGAGGCAATTTTGATACACTCGCGGCTATCACTTTTTAAAAGCTTACTGAGATTACTATGAACGCTAAACAAAAATATAAATCTGCTGCTGCCGGTTTCACCCTGATTGAGGTGATGGTGGTGATCGTTATTCTGGGCGTGTTGGCTGCGCTGATTGTGCCGAAGGTGATGAGTCGGCCAGACGAGGCCAGAATTGCCGCGGCTAAACAAGATATTGGCTCGATTGTGCAGGCGCTCAAACTTTATAAATTAGACAATATGCGTTATCCGTCCACCGAGCAGGGCTTGCAGGCGCTGGTTAAAAAGCCGACCTCAGCGCCGATTCCAACTAATTGGAAAGGCAATGGTTATTTGGAAAAGCTGCCAAAAGATCCGTGGGGCAATCCATTTCAATATTTGCAACCGGGCTTGCGCGGCGAGATTGATGTCATCAGTTTAGGCGCAGACGGCGCGGCCGGTGGCGAAGGCAGCGATGCGGATTTGGGTTCATGGGATTTGTAAGTTTGGCACTTGAGTCGAGTGACATACTGATTTTTTCAAAAAGTCGTCATTGCGAGCATCGCGTGGCAATCCAGTGCCCTAATTTAAAAAGCGACTGGATTGCCGCGGCGCGAGGCGCCTCGCAAAGACGCAAAATCAGCAATTCCCCTAGGCGAAGCGAGCGCGGTTTTACGCTGGTTGAGTTGTTGGTGGTGATGGTGGTGATGGGCATCGCGCTCAGTTTGGTGATGGTGCAATTGATGCCCGACGACAAAGCGATTTTGCGCGAAGAGGCGGCACGGTTGGCTTTACTGCTCGAAAATGCCGGTTTGGAAGCACGCGCCAGCGGTCATTCGATGGCGTGGTCGGCGGAAGGTAATCGCTATCTTTTTTGGCAGAAAAACGAATACAACGATTGGACGCCGATTGAAGAAGGTACCAGTTTTCGTCCGCGTAATTTGCCAGAAGGTATTCAAATTACCGAGATGACGGTTGAAGAGTTGCCGTTTAAGCGCGGCGAACAATTAGCGTTGAGCGCGTCGGCGTTTGCGTTGCCGTTTAAAATTCGGTTGAGTTACGCTTCTGCAATCATCAACGTAGTGGGCAAAAGTACCGGTGAAGTGAATGTCATTCCCTAAGCTATTTCTATGAAAATTCAACGCGGTTTTACCTTATTAGAAACCTTGGTGGCGATGGCTATTTTGGCGATTTCGCTGGCGGCGGTGTTTCGCGCCACCGGTTCTGCCACCAACCACGCTGACGAAATGCGGACGCGTTTATTGGCCGATTGGGTGGCGCAAAATCGCGTCGCCCTTCATACCGCTCGCGGCGATTGGTTGCCGGTGGGCGTTCAAAGTGGTGAAGAAACTCAGGCGGGGATGCGTTTGTTGTGGAAAGAAGACATCAGTAGCACGCCGAATCCGTCGTTCCGGCGCATTGAAATTAGTGTGTCGAATCCCGCCGAAACCGATCAACACGTGTTGCGAAAATTAAGCGCCTATTTGGTTGAGGTGCCGCGAAAATGATGGCGGCTAAGCGTCAACGCGGCTTTACGCTAATCGAATTATTGGTGGCGCTGGTGATCTTGAGTTTTATCGCCACCGCCGGTTATCGCGGCTTAAATTCGGTGTTACAAACCCGCGAACGGGTGGCGGCAGAAACCCGAAAGTGGCAGCATTTGGCGTTCTTTTTTTCGCGTTTGGAATTAGATATTGCGCAAGCGGTTCACCGTCCCATCCGTGATGGCGCCGGCAATCTTTTGCCGGAATGGGTGGGCAATCCTACGGTGATCACTGAAAATGAAGCGGAATTAATTTTTACCCGTGCCGGCATCACCGATCAAGGCGCTGAAATGGTCGCGCCGCAGCGAATCGCTTATCGTTTTGAACACGGCACAATCGTCTTGTTACGCTGGCCCGCGCTCGACCAAGCGCCGCAGACGCAACCGGTGCACTATCCTTTATTGGAAGGCGTTAGCGATTTTAAATTGCGCTATTTAGATGGCAGCCAAATTTGGCAAACGCAATGGCCGGTGGCGGGCGTGCCGATGACGCAACCGGCGGCGGTGGAAGTGGCGGTGACGCTGGCCAGCGGCGAAAAAATAATACGAGATTTTGTGCTGCAATGAAACGCGCTCGACAAACAGGCGTGGCGGTGGTGATGGTGCTGCTGATTGTGGCTTTAGTAACCACGCTGGCGGCCTATATTGCGCAGCAGCAAAGTCTTTGGCAGCGCCAAGTTGAAACGCAGTTTGATCACGTTCAAGCGCGGCGCTTAGGTATCGCCGGCATTGATTGGGCGCGGGCGGTGTTGGCCGATGATGCGCACTTTAATGCCATCGATCATGAAACAGAGTTGTGGACGCTTCGTTTGCCGCCAATGCCGGTTGAAAATGGCGAAGTGATTGGGGTGATTGAAGATCGGCAAGGCTTGTTCAATTTGAACAATTTGGTGCGTAATGGTGTCGCCAGTGTGGCGGATATCGCTAAATTTCAACGCTTGTTAAGTTTACTCAATTTACCGGCTGATTTGGCTTTTTCGCTAGCGGATTGGCTTGATATTAATAGTGAGATTCAGGCATCGGGCGGGGCGGAAGATGCGTATTATTTGGCGCTGACACGGCCCTATCGGGCGGCAAATCGACCGCTGATTGAATTGGGTGAATTGATTCGGGTCAAAGGCTTTGATCAGAAAATAATTGATCGCTTGAAACCGTTTGTGGCGGTGTTGCCGACGAATACGGCGGTCAATGTGAATTTTGCGCCAGCCGAAGTGTTGGCTGCCATCGCCAATAATTTGTCTTTGTCGGATGCTCGAATGGTGGTGCAGCAACGGCGCGGCTTGCCGTATCAGGATATTGCGAATTTTCGCCAGCGTTTACCTAATAAAAACATCAACATCGCCGATGTGGATATTGCGGTTAGCAGCCAATATTTTTGGGTGACTGGGCGCGCCACGGTGAATGAGGCGCAAGTGGTGACACAAGCGTTAATGCAGCGTCTGCAAGGTTGGCCGACGGTCATTTGGCAAAGTGTGCAGTGATGCCTAAAAATCAGGATAATACGCAGGTCGAAAAATAAAATGATGCGCATGGTCGGTTTTAAATACTCTCTTTTGGTGACGATTTCCTAATGAATCTTCGCGTTTATATTGCTGCGGATTGGCAAGATATTGCTGCGCCGTGCGCTTGGGCATTGTGTGACGAAACCGGTGCGGTGACGCAGACGGGGCAATCCACCATTGCCGCCTTACCAAAAGGTCATGAATGTATTGCGATTATTGCGGCGGAGCGGTTAACGTGCCTGTCGGTAAAAATGCCAAACCAAGCGCGGCGGCGGTGGGAATCGGCCTTACCTTTTGTCGCTGAAGAATTTACTTTAACTGATCCCGAAGATAATCACGTGGTGCCGGGTGGCGTGCAAAAAGACGGTTTGCGCAGTGTGTGGGTGCTTGAAAAAAAATGGTTACAGTCGCTGATGATGGCTTTCCAAAAAGCCAATCTTTCGCTGCGGATGGCAACACCTGAAATGTTGTTGTCGACTTTAGCGCCTGATTCTTGGTTGGTGGTTTGGGACGGTAAGCGAGGATTTTTGCGCACCAGCGGCACAACCGCCAGCGTTTTGGATTGGGCCGATGAACAACACGCGCCATTGGCGTTAACCTTAAGTTTGGCTAATTCTGCCAATGGTTTACCTAAATACATTCAGCTTCGTTCTAGTGCTGCAGCGGCGTCCGTTACTTTGCCCGATTGGTCAGCTTTGCCGGTGCCGCTGTTGGCCGGTGAGAAATGGGATTGGCGGCGCGAGGCGCTTACGCCGCAGTCGATTAATTTGCTGTGGGGTGAATTTGCGCCGAAGATTAAATGGCTAGCTTGGTTGCCAAAAGTACGGCCGCTGGCGCTGATTTTAGTGGCGCTGCTATTCATTCAAACGGTAGGCGTTAATGTGCAATGGGCGCTGCTGAGTCGGCAAAAAGCAGTATTGACGCAGGAAATGGCGCATACGTTTAAAAAAACATTTGGCGAAGATAGCGTGCTGGTTAATCCGCCGTTGCAAATGCAGCGCAATATTTCAGTGTTGCGGCACGCTGCTGGTTTGCCGGATGACGCAGATTTTTTAGCGTTGTTAGATCAATCAGCTAGCGCATTAGCACCGTTGCCGGTGGGTAGCGTTGCTAGCGTGCATTATGAGTTGGGGCGGCTGGATGTGGATCTTAAATTAACCAATGAAGTCGACTTGAAAGCGGTGCAAAAACGTCTGCAAAATAACGGTTTGTCGGTGCGTTTGGGCGAGGTTCACACAGTGGGGCAGGGCGTCGATGCGCGTCTGACGATTCAAGTGGGCGGTGTGTCATGAAAACGCGTTGGGAAGAATTTAAAGCTAAATATTGGCGCTCACGCGCTTTGCGCGAACGGCAAATGATCGCCATCGCCGCCACCGTTTTGGTGCCGATCGTATTTTATTTTTTGTTGTGGCAACCCGCGCATCAAGCGGTGGCTAAATTGCAGCTGAGTGTGCCGGTATTGCAAGTTCAGTTGGCTAAGTTCAAAGAAAATGCAGCGGAAATTGAAGCGCTACGGCATCGTCCACAATTGGCGGCGCTGGATCAGCATGCGTTCAAATTAAATATCGAACAGTCGGCGTTAAAACATCAACTGGCGATTTTGATTAGTCCAGTCGGCGCGCAAGACGTGGTAGGTATTCGGATTACGGGTGAGGCGATTTCTTTTGCGGCGTGGCTGGACTGTTTGCGTGAACTTGAACAAGCGCAGCACATTCGCGCGGAATCAGTTTCGGTGAGCGCGTCTTCACAACCCGGCTTGGTCAAGATTAGTGCTACGTTGATCAACGGTAATTAGGTTTGTTCAGCGATGAATAAAAAACTATGGGTGTTGCTAATTGCCAGTTATTTGGTGGTGCTGATGGTGGATGCGCCGGCCTCGTTGCTGAGCAATCTTTTTTTTCAACTGAGTCAGGGGCGAATTGAACTGGCTAATACCCAAGGCACCATTTGGCGTGGCGTGGCTAATCCTGTTTTTCATCAACGTAAGGGCGCTTCGATCACCTTGCAAAAATTGCATTGGGAATTTGCCCCGCTGAAATTGTTAACAGGAAAAATATCGGCAGATTTTTATTGGGAAGATGCGCCGCAAGCGCAGCCGATGGCGATGATTTTTTCCGCCAACAAGCTTGAATTGCAACGCGTTTATGTTCCGCTACCGGCCACTTTGCTGACCAATATTTCAGACTTTTTGAAACCGGCGCAATTGCGTGGCCAATTGATTTTGAAAAGTGATGTGTTGATTTGGACGGCCACCGGTTGGCAAGGAACAGCAACGGCCGATTGGCTCAATGCCAGTTCGCTGATTTGTCAGGTGGCGCCGCTGGGTAATTATCATTTGAATTTTTCTGCCACTAATAGTGGCTTGAATTTTGATTTAAATACCGTTTCTGGTGCGCTGTTGTTAAATGGCAGTGGTCGTTATTCGATGACCGGCGCATTTAATTTGAACGCAACGGCGAAAGCCGAAGCCGGCAATGAGGTAGCGCTCAATGAATTGTTAAATCACTTGGGGCCAGAACAAAGTGGCGGCGTTCATACGTTTAATTTAGTTCAGTGATGTTGCTGTAAAATCCGTCGCACCTAATTTTTACTTAATAATTTTCCTGAAAGACATTCTAAGATGGCTCAGTATTCCCCTTTATTTGCTGCCTTTGTCACGCTGTTATTGACCTTTATTTTGATGGTCAGCAAGGCCGGTAAATCGATTCAAGATATTCCCAATGAACGTTCTTTGCACGACACACCGGTGCCACGCATCGGCGGCATCGGCATGATGGCGGGGGTTTTTACCGGTTGGGCGGTAATGGTTCGCGACTTATCTTGGTGGGTGGTGGTGCCGGCGTTGTTGCTGGTGTTGGTGTCGCTGCTCGACGATGTTAAAGGGTTGCCGGTGAAACAACGGTTGTTGGCGCATTTGGTCGCAGCGGCTATTTTGGTGGTGGGCTCTGGCTTGTGGGCTCAAAATGCGCTGTTGGCGCTGCTGATTTTTTTCTTCGCCGTGTGGATGACCAACCTTTACAATTTTATGGATGGTTCGGATGGCTTGGCTGGCGGAATGGCATTTTTTGGCTTTACCATTTTTGGTTTTGCCACGCTGATGCACGGTGATTATGTGCAAGCAATGATGAATTTTTCAGTCGGCGCGGCAGCGGTTGGTTTTCTGTATTACAACTTTAATCCGGCTAAAGTATTTATGGGCGATGCAGGTTCGATTGGGCTAGGATTTTTAGTGGCGGCACTCGGTGTGTTGGGCTGGCAAAAAAATGTGTGGCCGCTGTGGTTTCCGGTGCTGGTATTTTCGCCGTTTATTGTTGATGCCACGGTGACTTTGCTCAAACGAGGTTTGCGCGGCGCCAAAGTGACTGAAGCGCACCGCGAACATTATTATCAGCGGGCGATTCAAATGGGCGTCAGTCACCGCGATTTAGCGTTGATTGAATATGGCCTGATGTTGGCGGTTGGCATTTCAGCCATCGTCGCCTTGGGTCGACCACCTGAATTTGTCAGCGCAGTTTTTCTGGTTTGGACGCTTATTTACGCCGCTATTTTTCTGGTGATTGATCGCCAGTGGCGGCAATTTCAACGTCGTCGTTAATAACGAATTTGTGCGACTTAAGACTTTCCCCTTATTCCCCTGCGCGGCAAGTATAATCCGCGCCCAGATTGTTGATGTAAACCCCATTTTATGACAGTATTTTCTTGGATTGTGATCGCCAGTTTAGTTGGCGGGCTATTGAGCGTGGTATGCGCGGCGTTGTTTGCGCTGAATACGCGCGCCACTTGGATTGGTGGTTTGGTCAGTTACGCCATTGGCGCTTTGTTAGGCGCAGTATTTCTGGATATTTTGCCGGAAGCGATCCGCCTGAGCCCCAACAGCACCACCGTCAGCGCCACTGTACTCGGCGGTATTTTGATGTTTTTCATCTTGGAGAAACTGGTGCTGTGGCGGCATTGTCATCACGAACATTGTGAAGCTCACGAACCAGTTGAGTCAGTGGGGCACGATCACGGCCGCAGTGGCGCGATGATTATTTTTGGTGACACCTTTCATAATTTTGTTGACGGTATCATTATTGCTGCCGCTTTTATGACTGATATTCAACTCGGTATCGTCACCTCCTTGGCGATTATTGCCCACGAAATTCCACAAGAAGTCGGTGATTTTGCCATTTTGCTCCATTCCGGTTACAGCAAATTGCGCGCCTTTCAACTCAATATAATTTCCAGTTTTGCGACCTTGATTGGCGGTGTATTGGCGTATTTCACCTTGCAAAATATGCAAGCGTGGATTCCATCGTTGCTGGCAGTGGCGGCGGCCAGCATGATTTATGTGGCGGTGGCAGATTTAATTCCTGGACTGCATAAGCGCACCCGATTGAGCGACACTATTCAGCAAGTGACGCTGATTGTGTCGGGCGTGGCGACGGTGGCTTTGCTTGGTTGGTTGGTGGCAGGCTAAACATGGCACACAGTAATTTGAAAAAATTTGCTTGGTTGTCGATTGCGGCAGCGATTGCGACCATTTTACTGAAAGGTATCGCTTGGTGGTTAACCGGTTCGGTCGGTTTGCTGTCCGACGCGCTGGAATCGTTTGTTAATTTGGCTGGTGCGTTGATGGCGTTGGCGATGCTGACGCTGGCCGAACAACCGGCAGACGATAATCACGCTTATGGTCACACCAAAGCGGAATATTTCTCTAGCGCCTTTGAAGGTTTCTTAATTTTTCTGGCGGCGGTCAGCATCGCTTATGCCGCGATTGATCGCTTCCTTCATCCGCAAGCATTGGAAGCGGTTGGCGTCGGTTTGATCGTGTCAGTGATGGCAACTATCGTTAATTTTTGGGTGGCGCGGGTGCTGATGAAAACCGGCAAAGCGCACAATTCCATTACCTTGGAAGCCGATGCGCATCATTTAATGACCGATGTTTGGACCTCGGTGGGCGTGATTGTTGGCGTCGGCTTGGTCGCGATTTCTGGTTGGATTTGGCTGGATCCATTGATTGCTTTATTGGTGGCGATTAATATCGTGTGGACCGGTTGGCAGTTGATGCAGCGTTCAGCGTCGGGTTTGATGGACGAAGCGCTGGACGCAGAAAAACTGGCGGCGATTGGCTTGGTCTTGCAAACTTTTGAGGCGCAAGGCATTCGTTTTGAGGCGCTGAAAACCCGTCAAGCGGGGCGCCATTCTTTTGTGACTCTGCACGTTTTAGTACCAGGCGCTTGGTCGGTGAAATTGGGCCATGATTGGTCGGATAAAATTGAAGAAGCCATCAAAGTTGCTGTGCCAAGCGCTGAAGTCAGTACTCATTTAGAGCCAGTGGAAGAAATCCGCGTCAGCAAATGAACGAAATAATTTATCAGGAATATTTATGAGCAAAGCTTCCCCAAAAATAGGTTTTGTGTCGCTGGGTTGCCCCAAAGCCACCGTTGATGCCGAACACATTTTGACCCAAATGCGCGCCGAGGGTTACATCATCACGCCAAGCTATAAAGAGGCCGATTTGGTGGTGGTGAATACCTGTGGTTTTATTGATAGCGCGGTGGCGGAATCGTTGGATGCGATTGGCGAAGCGCTGCACGAAAATGGCAAAGTGATTGTCACTGGTTGCCTCGGCGCGAAGGGCGACATCGTGCAGAAAACGCATCCGAAAGTGTTGGCGGTAACCGGCCCACACGCGGCGGATGAAGTGATGGCGGCGGTGCATCAATATTTGCCACGTTTGCACGATCCGTATTCTGATTTGGTGCCGAATTATGGCGTGCGTTTAACGCCTAGCCATTTCGCTTACGTCAAGATTTCAGAAGGTTGCAATCATCGTTGCACCTTCTGTATTATTCCAAGTTTGCGCGGCGATTTAGTTAGTC
>Ga0114977_10000313_pt1 | contig 33116 bp, 25 predicted proteins | sample S_130805_MF_Meta_FD_87026 | JGI IMG/M metagenome (GOLD analysis project Ga0114977, IMG submission 87026) | Freshwater microbial communities from Lake Simoncouche, Canada to study carbon cycling - S_130805_MF_MetaG | ecosystem: Environmental > Aquatic > Freshwater > Lake | place: Lake...
GTAGCAATAGTTACAGTTCCTGCCATACCTGCTTCGGCAACAATATCAGCTTCTTTAGCGTGTAATTTCGCATTTAAAACATTGTGTTTTATACTACGTAATTTTAACATTCGGCTTAATAATTCTGAAATCTCTACCGTAGTAGTTCCAATCAAAACAGGACGGCCTTCTGCAACTAGTTTTACCACCTCGTCGATTACTGCATTATATTTTTCACGCTTAGTTTTATAAACTAAATCCTGTTCATCTTTACGAGTCATTGGCTTATTAGTAGGTATTTCAGTAACATCCAACTTATAAATTGACCAAAACTCTTGCGCTTCTGTTGAGGCTGTACCCGTCATACCAGCCAACTTATTATACATACGAAAATAATTTTGTAAAGTAACAGTGGCGTATGTTTGTGTAGCGGCTTCAATTTTTACATTTTCTTTTGCTTCAATGGCTTGATGAAGTCCATCACTATATCGACGACCTTCCATAATACGTCCAGTTTGCTCGTCAACAATTTTAACTTGTCCACCATCGATCACATATTCAGTATCTTTTTCAAAAACGGTATACGCTTTTAGTAATTGATTTACCGTATGTATTCGTTCGCTTTTAATACTAAATTCACGCATAACAACTTCTTTAGCCAATATTTTTTCTTTGGCATCGGTCATGCTTTTTTCAATTTCAGCAACTTCATCACCTACATTAGGAATAACGAAAAACTTAGGATCATCGCTATTGCCAGTTAAAAAATCTATTCCCTTTTCAGAAAGCTCTACGTGATTATTTTTTTCGTCTATTGTAAAATAAAGTTCCACATCTATTTTATGCATTTCTTTATTTTGATCTTGCATGTAAAAATTTTCTGTTTTTTGCAGTAAAGCTCTTACGCCTTGCTCACTTAAAAACTTAATTAATGCTGAGTTTTTTGGCAAACCTCTATAGGCTCTTAAAAGTGGTATCCCCGCTTCTTTTTCTTTGCCTTCCGATACTAATTTTTTAGCATCAATGATGCATAATTGTAAATATTGTTTTTGAGCATTTATTAATTTTTCAATACGTGGCTTATATTCTATAAATTCGTGCTTATCACCCTGAGGTGTTGGCCCGCTTATAATTAAAGGGGTTCGTGCATCGTCAATTAAAACTGAGTCAACCTCATCAACAATGGCAAAATTATGTTTGCGTTGAACCAACTCGTCAACACCTCTAGCCATATTATCTCTTAAATAATCAAATCCGAATTCATTATTGGTTCCATAGGTAATGTCGCAATTATATGCCTTACGACGCTCGTCGGTATTTGGATCATGCTTATCAATACAATCTACGCTTAATCCATGAAATTGAAATAAGGGCGCATTCCATTCGCTATCTCGCTTGGCTAAATAATTATTTACAGTTACAACATGAACCCCTCTTCCACCTAATGCATTTAAAAAAATTGGCAAAGTAGATACTAATGTTTTACCCTCACCAGTTGTCATTTCTGAAATTTTCCCATCATGCAATACCATCCCTCCTATTAACTGAACATTGTAATGAACCATGTCCCATGTTATTTCATTACCTGCAGCCAACCAACTATTTTTGAAAATTGCTTTAGCACCTTTAATTTCTATATTTTTATGCGTTTTTGACAATTCTCTGTCATAGTCTGTTGCTTCAACTTCTAATTCATTGTTATCTTTAAACCGTCGGGCCGTTTCTTTTAATATGGCAAAGGCTTGCGGAAGGGCTTCAGTTAGCGCATCAGCTAAAGAACTTGTGATTCCAATCTCTAATTCATCAATTTCTTTGTATAAATCTTCTTTTGTATTTATATCCATTTCTAAGTCTGAATTAATCTGAGTTTTAATCGCAGTAATTCTTTCGTTTTGAGTTTTAACAGCAGATTGAATGGCTATTTTTAGTTCGGTAGTTTTCGCTCTTAACTCGTTATTAGAAATAGAATTTAACGAAGTAAAAATTTCATTTATTTCTTCAACTTTAGAATCGAGGTTTTTAATATCTTTCTCACTTTTGGTGCCAAATATATTTTTAAGAAAATCAAACATAATTAAATAAAAATTTAGTCAATAAAGGTAACAATAATTAAAGTAATTTTTTAGAATATTTTGATTTGTTTTAGATTCAACTTTAATAAAATCTAATTAAAGTAAATGTAAAATGTTTTAAAGAAACATAAAATTTTATTAAATTATATTATAAAAACATAAAACATTCTAATTTATAAGGCGATAAATGATAAGACTTGCTGTTTTTTAACTCAAAATTGTGAAATACATTGCAAAATGATATATTTGCACCCTTAAATTAAAAAATAAGTAGAAATTTAGATTATGCAAAACAAAGGAGCTATAAAGTTATTTGCCATTTTATTAGGCTTGGCGTGTGTGTTTTATTTATCATTTACATGGGTTACTCGAGGTGTAGAAAGTGATGCGGTTTCATATGCTGAAAACGCCTCAAATTCTGCTAAAGTAAAATCTGCAGCTAAGGACTATGCTAAAGGAAACTCTTCGAAAGAATTGAGCTATATCGACTCAGTAAAAAATCATATTACCGATCGATATTTAGATTCGATGAAAAAGCAAAGCGTTTATAACATCCTAATTGCTGAATATACATACGAAGAATGTAAAAAGAATGAAATTAATTTGGGTTTAGATTTACGTGGGGGGATGAATGTAACTCTTGAAGTATCTGTTATGGATATTATTAAGAATTTAACTAACAACAACGCGGATATTAATTTTAATACTGCCTTAGCCGAAACGCAAAAAAACCTTGGTGTAAATAATAATGATGATTTTATTACACTATTTGAAAAAACATTTAAAAAAATGTCGCCAAATGCTCGCTTGGCTCCGCTTTTTCAATCAATCGAAAATAAAAACAAAATTAGCTACAATTCTAGTAATGAAGAGGTTGTTAAATATATCCGTGAGCGCGTTAATGAATCTATAGGTAACGCTGAGAAAACATTCAGATCAAGGATAGATCGTTTTGGTGTAACGCAACCAAATATTCAAAAATTAGAAGCAAGTGGCCGAATTTTAGTAGAACTTCCTGGTGTAAAAGATAAAGCTCGTGTTCGTGAATTATTGCAAGGAACAGCTAATTTAGAATTTTGGGAAACTTACGAAAATGGAGAAATAGCCCCTCTTTTAGATAAAGCAAATATTGCAATTAGTAATTATTTAAATGGAAACAAAACAACTAAAACCGATTCAATAAAATCCGACTCCTTAAGTGTTAAAAATAATTCAACAGTTGTAAATTCTAGTATTTCAAAAAAAGATACTACCAAAATAGATTCGAGTTCAGTTAAAACAGCTTCGGTAAATCCTCAAGATACTGCAATTAAAAATTTTATTAAGAGAGTTCCTTTATTCTCTTTCTATCAAAATGCATTTCCTTTAGTTCCTTTAAAAGGACGTGTTACTTTAGATGAAAAAGGAAACCCTAAAGCATATGCCGAAGGTGCTGTTGTTGGTTTTGCAACATCTAAATCTGATACAGCTAAAGTAAATCAATATTTAAAAATTGCACGTTCTAAAAACATATTCCCATCTAAATTAAAATTCATGTGGGGTTCTAAAGAAGTTGAACAAAAATCAGAAGATGGAAAAGTTGTAGGTAGTTATTTTGAATTATTTGCTATTAAACAAACAGACAGTAAAGGCAAAGCCGCATTAAGTGGAGATATTATTACCGATGCTCGAAAAGATTACGATCAACGCCAAGGAGGAGTTCCTTTAATTAGTATGAGCATGAATTCTGAAGCTGCTCAAAAATGGAAAACTATTACAGGTGCAAATAAAGGAAAATGTGTTGCTGTGGTTATGGATAACATGGTTTACTCTGCACCTCGCGTAAATTCTGAAATATCTGGTGGTCAATCTCAAATTACAGGAAACTTTACCGACACAGAAGCCGATGCTTTAGCAGCAATTTTAAGTGCAGGTAAATTACCAGCTCCAGCTCATATTGTTGAAGAAAGTATTGTTGGCCCATCGCTCGGTCAAGAAGCAATTGACTCAGGTTTACTTAGTTTTGTTATAGCTTTATTGGTTATTTTAGTTTTCATGGCCATGTATTATAATAAGGCTGGTTTGGTTGCAAACGTTGCTTTAATTGCCAACATGTTTTTTATCATGGGGATATTAACTTCTCTTGGTGCAGTATTAACTTTACCAGGTATTGCTGGTATCGTTTTAACCATTGGCTTGGCTGTAGATGCAAACATATTAATTTTTGAACGTATTCGAGAAGAATTAATTTTAGGAAAAAGCACTTCTCAAGCTATTAAAGAAGGGTTTAAACATGCCATGTCATCTATTATTGACTCCAACGTAACGCTCGCAATTTTAGCAGTAATTTTATATGTATTTGGTTCTGGTCCAGTTCAAGGATTTGCAACTACATTATTTATTGGTATTTGTACTTCATTATTTTCAGCCATCTTAATTTCACGAGTTATTTTTGAGTGGATGTTAGAGCGTAAAATGGAAATTCCTTTTGATAATGGATTTAATAAAAATGCTTTCAAAAACATCTCCTTTGATTTTGTTGGAAAACGTAAATTGTATTACGCCATTTCTACAATTATTATTGTTTTAGGTGTGGTGTTCTATTTTAAAAATGGAGGCTTAAACTTAGGTGTTGATTTTAAAGGTGGACGCACATATCAAGTTCGTTTTGAAAGAGACATGAATACTGATGATATTAAAAAAGCATTAGCCCCTGTTTTTAAAGGTGCTGCTTTAGATGTTAAAACGATTGGAAGCCCTAATCAAGCGAAAATTACTACAACCTATCGGGTGAGCGATAATAATCCAAATTCAGATAAAGAAGTAGAAGATCAATTAAATAAAGGTTTATCAACTTTAAAAGCAAAGTATGATATTGTTCAACAACAAAAAGTAGGTCCAACTATTGCAACAGATATTGTTTACGGTGCATATGGTGCCATATTATTTTCTTGTTTAATGATGTTCTTATACATTGTAGTTCGATTTAGAAAATGGCAGTATGGTTTGGGCTCGGTAGTTGCTTTATTTCATGACGTATTAATCGTATTATCTTGCTATACTATTTGCGATGGATTATTACCTTTAGAAATTGGGCAAGATTTTATTGCTGCCATCTTAACTGTAATGGGTTACACAATGACAGAAACAGTTGTTGTATTTGACCGTATCCGTGAACGATTAAACGATAGTGGTAAAACTAATGTGTATGGTGAAGAAAGAGACAAACTAATTAATTATGCTTTAAATAGCACATTAAGTCGAACTATTTTAACATCATTAACTGTGTTCTTTGTTTTATTAGTTATATTTATTTTTGGAGGAGAAAGTATTAGAGGATTTATTTTCGCCTTATTAATTGGTCGTGTAATTGGAACATACTCATCATTATGTATCTCCACACCAATAGTTGTAGATTTTGATAAAAAGAAATAATAATTAATAATCATTAAAAAAACCTTCGTAGAAAAGCGAAGGTTTTTTTATTTATAAAAATACCATGAACAAAACTTGGATTGGATACGCCTCTTCGCTATTACTTTTTATTGCTGGAATTTTTATGGCCATTGGAGGTAAACCAACTATTGGAGTAGTTTTTATGCTCCTATCAATTGTAAGCGTAGTTTTAAAAATAATTTTAAATAGAATAAATAAATAAATAACATTCGAATACAACTAATTAAACTCTTCCGTTTCAAACCAATTGTACTTATTTAGAATAAAAGAATAGTGTATTCTTTACATCAGAAAATAAAGCAATTAAAATTTAAAATAAACTTTTGAATATTGTATAAAATCAAAATTTAAAAAAATGGATTTATTCGACAACGAAATTCAAAGTTCAAAAAATTTACTACCTAAAGATGGCATAGTAAATTATTATGGAAAACTATTCACTAATCAAGAAGCTAATCGTTACTTTGATTGTTTAATCAATACAATTAAATGGGATAATGACCAAGCTATTATCTATGGAAAATTAATAATTACCAAACGAAAAGTAGCTTGGTATGGCGACACAGATTTTGACTACACCTATTCCAACACCACTAAAAAAGCCTTAGCCTGGACAACCGAATTATTAGAATTAAAAAAAGTTGCTGAAGATAAAACAGGCGAAAAATTTAATTCCTGTTTGCTTAACTTATATCATAATGGCGATGAAGGAATGACTTGGCATAGCGATGCAGAAAAAGTATTAAAAAAAAACGGAGCAATAGGCTCATTGAGTTTTGGAGCTGAACGTAAATTTGCTTTCAAACACAAGCAAACTAAAGAAACCATTTCATTAATTTTAGAACACGGAAGTTTATTGATAATGAAAGACATCACGCAAACAAATTGGCTTCATAGACTCCCACCAACAAAAGTAATTTCCACTCCCAGAATAAACCTAACCTTTAGGACAATTGACTTGTAAACATTACTAAATCAAATTTGGAGAAGCAGAGTAGCCGATAACATTGGTTTTTTAAACTTTAGTACTTTCTATTCGATAAAATCTGCAAAAGCCGCTGGTATTTATTTTGTTGAAGTACAAAACAAAAATAGTTTAAAAACGCAGAAGTTGATTAAGTGGTAAAGGGGATTAAAGATATATTGTTTTATCAAAAAACATAAACTACATTTATATAAAACAAAATCAAAACCATGAAAAATATTTTAACCATATTTTGTTTTATTACACTTAGTTGCTTTTCACAAAAAGAGGCCGCGCAATGGCGCTTTGGCAATCATGCTGGATTAAATTTTCAGAATGGTGCGCCAACTACTGTAAGTACAAATATAGCAGATCCAGCATATTCTTTTTCTGGTATTGCCGACTCGCTGGGCAATTTCTTATTTTATGTTTATTCTGGTAGCATTGTTTATAATAAAAATAACGATACCATGGCCAATGGCTTTGGAATTAGTAGTAGTATTCATAATTCTGGTACTCAAGCCAGTATTGTGATTCGAAAAAGTGGAAGTCAGTATTATGTTATCTCTCATAATAATGAAAATTATGCTTGGACATCGCCCATTGCACCAATGACAAGCTATGCCATAGTAGACATGAATTTGGCATCTGGTTTAGGTTCGGTTACTACTACGAGTGTGGCCATAAGCGCTGTGGGCTTGGCCCAGGTTGGTAAAATGGCAGCTACTAAACATTGTAATCAAAAAGACCATTGGCTTTTGAGGCATCAAGGCGGTTTCCCCGGTACAAATAATTATCAATCTTATTTAGTAACTAGCGCAGGTATTAGCACAACTGCTGTTATTTCATCCATTGGTGCACTTCAAACCCAAGCTTATATTCAAGCCCATGTATTTTATAGGGGTGTACACAAATTTTCGCCCAATGGCCGAAAAGTAGCTGCTACCTTACCATACCGAACAGTTGAACTATATGATTTTGACAACAGTACCGGTATACTATCTAATGTTATAAAGTTAGATACAATTACCAATCCTCCCTTTGTAAATGGTATTCTTGAACCTAATGCACTTGGGCTTGAGTTTTCGCCAGACGGCACCAAATTATATGTTACTTATAATAATAAACATTCGTTTTTATGTCAATTTAATTTATGCGCCGGTTCACCAGCTGCCATTGTGGCCTCCAAAACAATAATTAGTTATGATACATTAAATGCAGTAATTGGAGTCATGGCTTATCCTATGCAATTGGGTATAGATGGAAAGATTTATGTTAACCGTTGTGAAACACCAGTTTCAAGTTTAGGCGTCATAAATAATCCCAATGCGCTCGGTGCATTGTGCAATTATCAGCCACAAGGAATACAGACGCTTGGCCCTAGCACTTTTTTCCCTCCTATAGCCGGAATGGGTATAGGTCTGCCAAATTTTGAGTCCAATTTTTTCGAACAGAAGCCGATATTAGGGCCCATTAGTAGTAGCATTGTGTGTGGGCAAGTTAATTATGCAGCACCTTCGTTATGCGCTGCTGCTGGTTATTCGGTTTCTGCCCGTCAATGGAATTTTAATGACACTATTTCTTCTGCAAATACTTCATCACTTGCAAATCCAAGTCATGTATTTTCGGCTAACGGTTCTTACACTGTTCAATTAGTTTTAAACTACTACCCTTGTGGTACAGATACCTTAAAACAAACCATTAATATTACAGGCTTACCTACTTTAAGCATTACAGGTAATAAAATAATATGCAAAGGAGAAAGCACTATACTAAGCTTTTTAGGTGGCAATAATTATTCTATTAATAATAATGCTATTTTGCAAAACACAGCACAAGTTCAGCCAAGCGTTAGCACAGTTTATACAATAAGCACCACCAATACTGTAACTGGTTGCAGTGCTTTAAAAACAATTAATATTACTGTGAGGCCCTGCACAAGTATTAATAATTCAAGTGCTGAACAATTTAATTTTAATATTTACCCCAACCCAAGTGATGGCGTATTTATGATTGAAAGTGATGCGCACATATTTATTATAAAAGTTTATAATCAATTAGGCATGTTGGTTTACCAAGGCTTAACCGAAAATGGAAAACATAAGATAGATTTGAGTAATCAAGCCAATGGTATTTATTTTGTTGAAGTACAAAACAAAAATAGTTTAAAAACCCAGAAGTTGATTAAGTGGTAAAAAACAAAGGTTCAATTTTGGAGCGTATTATTATCCTTGTATATGATAAATTTAAAAAGGGCAAAATGAACAAACATGTATTCTGTTTACTTTTTATTACATTTCTGATAGCAGCAAGCGCTCAAAACCAGAATAGCAAATGGTATTTTGGCCACCATGCTGCTCTTGATTTTAGCAACAATCCGCCAAGCCCTATTATTGGAAGTGCCATGGATGAAGGATCAGGAGTGGCCAGCATTGCCGATGCAAATGGTAACTTATTATTTTATACCAATGGCGATACAATTTGGAATCAACAAAATAATATGTTGGCCAATGGCGATGGACTCACTGGCAATCATAATAATACTCAAGCTGTGTTGATTGTACCGAAACCTGGGAGCACTAACCTATATTTTGTTTTTACACAACCGAGCAATCCCCTCTCTGCAACCATTACAGCTGGGTTATGTTACTCCATTGTTGATATGAATTTAGCTTCAGGAAACGGTTCCGTTACATTAAAGAATCAATTAATAACATATAATCACAGTCATATGTTATCAGGAGTTAAACATTGCAATAAGACGGATTATTGGATAATTCATCATGAAAAAATTTCACATATTTTTCATACATATTTACTTAGTGCATCTGGTCTATCAAATAATCCTATTACCTCTGTAATTAATGCAACATTGAATAGCGGCTATTATTATAATTGGCTTAAAATTTCACCGAATGCCAAAAAACTTGTTTTTCCTTCAAGTGGCGGCTTAGAACTACTTGATTTTAACAATGCCACAGGAGTTATCTCTAATCCACAATTAATAAATGGAAGCAATGGTTACCCTGAGTTTTCATCTGATGGCACAAAATTATACAGTCTTGTGCCCTCAAACACAACAGGCAGTTTAGGGATAATTTATTCTCATCTTATCAATCAATGGAATTTGTGCGCTGGCTCTATTGCAGCTATTAATGCATCAATTAATCAATTTTCACTTAACTCACTTAGTGCTTCCTCAGCAATGTTACTAGGTTTTCCAAAAGGAATGCAATTGGCCCCTAATGGCAAAATTTATTTTGTGCGGAGCTTTGGATCTAATTTGGGTGTAATAAATAATCCTAACTCAAATTTTATCAATACTAATATTTTAGAATTTGGGCAATCTATTTCACCAAATACAGGTGGAGGAGAATTACCAAATTTTATTGCTAGTAATATGGTGCAGGAGTTTATTAATTATTCTTTCAGTAGTTGTTTAACGGCTTCTTTTAGCCCGCCATCGGCAGCTAACAATGCACTACTTAGTTGTCAAGCCGCAAACAATGGGTTTAGTGGCATTGTCTGGACTTTTGGTGACCCTGCTTCTGGCCCAGCTAATACGTCAAGCCTTACCAGCCCTTCGCACAACTTTAGTAATTATGGCACTTATTCCTTACAGGCGATTATTTATTATTCTACTTGCGCACCTGATACAATTCGCCAAACAATCAATATTGTTAGCCTAAGTCCTACTATTACGGTTGCAACAAGTTCTATTAATTGTTTGGGTATTTCTAATGCCACAGCTTTTGTAAATGGTGGCTCAAGCAACTATAGTTATGTCTGGTTGCCATCAGCACAAACTGGTTCTATTGCAAATGGATTGCTAGCAGGAAATTATAGCATTTCGGTTACTGATAATTTTTATAATTGCACACATGTTTACACAACCACAATTAATGCATCAGTGCCTCCAAGTAATTTCATATGTTCAGTTCAAAATATAAATTATTGCAGTTCATCAAGTGCTACTGCAAATGTAACTGGTGGTTCTGGCAATTATACTTTTTTTTGGAGTCCCGGAAATATTACTGGCGCGAGCGTTAATAATTTAACACCTGGAATTTATACAGTAACTATCTCCGATGTAATTTATAATTGTACGATTACTAATACAGTCCAGGTAAACACGCTGCCTACTCCCAACTTAACTATAAGCCCTAATAGCACTGTTTGCGCAAAGCAGTCGTTAACAATTAGTGTAATTGGGGCAGACACTTATACATGGAGTAATGGGGCAGTTTTATCTACAATTGTAGTTACACCAAATGTGAGTACTATTTATAGTGTTACAGGAACATACACTTCAAGTAGTTGTACAAGTATGAAAACAGTTAGCATTACTGTGAGGCCCTGCACAAGTATTAATAAATTAAGTGCTGAACAATTTAATTTTAATATTTACCCCAACCCAAGTGATGGCGTATTTATGATTGAAAGTGATGCGCCTATATTTATTATAAAAGTTTATAATCAATTGGGCATGTTGCTTTACCAAGGCTTAACCGAAAATGGAAAACATAATATAGATTTGAGTAATCAAGCCAATGGTATTTATTTTGTTGAAGTACAAAACAAAAATAGTTTAAAAACGCAGAAGTTGATTAAGCGGTAAAGGGGATTATGAGTCAGACATTTTCTAGTTAAACAATCTATGTTCAACTTTATTTAATTCTGCTACACTTAAAGATTTAAAATATAAATAAGTAATTTTTAAACCTTCGGCACGATTTACTTTTGGTTCCCATCCTAAAATTTGTTTGGCTTTAGTTATATCTGGTCTTCTTTGTTTAGGATCATCTTTTGGTAAAGGCAATGAAATTAATTTTTGATTGGCACCAGTTAATTTTAAAATTTCTTCGCCAAATTCTTTAATGGTTATTTCACTTGGGTTACCAATATTGATTGGTAAATGATAATCGCTCATTAATAATAAATAAATGCCTTCAACCAAATCGTCCACATAACAAAAACTTCGGGTTTGACTTCCGTCACCAAACATAGTTAAATCTTCGCCTCTTAAAGCTTGACCAATAAAAGCTGGCAATACACGTCCATCATTTAGCCGCATGCGAGGACCATAAGTATTAAAAATTCTAATAATACGAGTTTCTAATCCATGATAATCGTGATAAGCCATAGTTAGTGCTTCCATAAAACGTTTAGCTTCATCATAACATCCCCGGGGGCCAACAGGATTTACATTACCCCAATATTCTTCTGTTTGAGGATGAACATGAGGATCTCCATAAACTTCGCTAGTAGAAGCAACCAAAACTCTTGATTTTTTAACCCTTGCTAAACCCAATACGTTATGAGTTCCTAAAGAAGAAACTTTTAATGTTTGAATTGGTATTTTTAAATAATCAATTGGGCTGGCAGGAGAGGCGAAATGCAAAATGTAATCAATATCATGTGGTACATGAATAAATTTTGAAACATCGTGATGATAAAATTCAAATTGTGGTAACTTAAATAAATGTTCAATATTTTTTAAATCGCCAGTAATTAAATTATCCATTGCCAATACTCTCATTCCTTCTTTAATAAAACGATCACACAAATGCGATCCTAAAAAACCTGCAGCTCCTGTAATAAGTATTGTTTTTTGCATAATTTAATTTTTAATAATTAACTATTATTTAGTTACCCCTATACAATAGTAATTATAGCCCATATTTTTCATTTCATTAAAATCAAATATATTTCGTCCATCAAAAATAACTTTATTGTTTAATCTTTTAGAAATCTCATCAAAATCGGGCGATCTAAACTCAGGCCATTCGGTTATAATAAGTAAAGCATCAGCTTTAGTTAAGGTGTCGTACATTTCATCAGAATAAGAAATAGTATCACCTAAAATCCTTTTTGCTTCATGGACAGCAACTGGATCGTAGGCCACCACATTTGCACCTGCTTTTAATAAATTTTCTATAATTACTAAACTTGGAGCCTCTCTCATGTCATCAGTTTTAGGTTTAAATGCTAAACCCCAAATTGCAAAAGTTTTTCCTTTTAGTTGATTGTTAAAATGTGTATTAACTTTATTAAATAAAACTGTTTTTTGAAAATCATTAACTTCTTCAACAGCATTTAATATTCGCATATTGTAGTGATTATCTTTTGCTGTTTTTATCAATGCCTTTACATCTTTAGGAAAACAACTTCCACCATAACCTACACCAGGATAAATAAATTTAGAGCCAATTCTTGCATCGCTACCAATACCTCGTCTAACCATATTAACATCGGCTCCCATTATCTCACATAAATTTGCAACATCATTCATAAAACTAATTTTTGTTGCAAGCATAGCATTTGCGGCATACTTTGTCATCTCTGCACTTGGAATATCCATAAAAATAATAGGATGGCCGTTTAATAAAAATGGCTTATATAACTTTCGCATAATATTTTCCGCATCAATATTATCGGTTCCAATAACAATTCTATCGGGCTTCATAAAATCATCAATTGCAGAACCTTCTTTCAAAAATTCTGGATTAGAAGCAACATAAAAATCAATTGTTTGGCCTCTGAGCGTTAATTCTTTTTGAATAGCTTGTTTTACTTTTTCGGCGGTACCAACAGGAACTGTAGATTTATTTACAACTACTATCTGTTTTTGGATATACTTTCCAATATCAGAAGCAACAGACAAAACATATTTTAAATCTGCTGAGCCATCCTCATCGGGTGGAGTTCCAACGGCAATAAAAACAACATCTACATCTTTTATACTTTCTTGTAAAGAAGTAGAAAATTTTAATTTATTTTTAGTTGAATTACGAAGTACAATTTCTTCTAGTCCAGGTTCGTAAATAGGAATAATTCCTTTATTAAGATTATCTATTTTCTTTTGATCAATATCAACGCAAATTACATTAACGCTAACCTCCGAAAAACAAGCGCCTGTTACCAATCCTACATATCCTGTTCCAATTACAGCTATTTTCATTTTTATTTAATTATTCTAAGTAAAGTATTTGTAATATAATTTAAGGTTTCCTCATCTAATTCGGTATGCATAGGTAAAGATAAAACCGAATCGCATAACTTTTGTGTAATAGGAAAATCATTTGTTTTAAACCTTTCGTTTTTATATGCATTTTGTTTATGAAGAGGAATTGGATAATAAATCATTGCAGGTATTCCGTGCTCTGTAAGTTTTTCGCGAAGTTCTGTTCTATCATATCCAATAATTTGTAAAGTATATTGATGAAAAACATGCGTTGAATTTTTAGAACGAGAAGGGATTTTTATTTTTGAATGATTTGAAAAAGCCTTGTCATAAAATTCTGCTACTTTATTTCTTGATAATGCATATTCATCTAAATGTTTTAATTTTATTTTTAAAATAGCTGCTTGAATAGAATCTAGTCGAGAATTAACTCCCAACACCTCATGGACATATTGCACACTTTGACCATGATGAGCAATCATTCTAATCTTTTTAGCTAATTCATCGTTGTTTGTAAAAATAGCGCCACCATCACCAAAACAGCCTAAATTTTTACTCGGAAAAAAAGAAGTGCAACCAATGGTACCTATTGTACCAGCCTTAAAATTTCTGCCATCAGAAAAACTATAATCTGCACCAATAGCTTGAGCAGTATCTTCAATCACATATAAATTATATTTTTTTGCGATAGCCATGATTCGCTCCATGTCTGCACATTGACCAAATAAATGCACAGGAACTATTGCTTTAGTTTTAGAGGTAATATTGCGTTCAATAGCATCAATATCGATATTAAAGGTATCTTGGTTTACATCTACCAATACTGGGCTTAAACCCAGCAATCCAATCACTTCGGCTGTAGCAACATAGGTAAAATTGGCTGTAATCACTTCATCACCTTGTTTTAAATCTAAGGCCATCATCGCTATTTGGAGAGCATCAGTTCCATTAGCGCAAGGAATAACGTGTTTAATATTTAAATAAGTTTCAAGATCTGACTGAAATTCTTTTACCGCAGGCCCATTAATAAAGGATGTGGAAGAAATAACCTCATTCATGGCAGCATCAACTTCAGTTTTAATCTTTTGGTATTGACCTTTAAGATCAACCATTTGTATTTTATTTGGCAAACTCATTTAACTAATTTATAGTACGAAATTAATTAAAAATAGCCATTTATTTAAAAAAAGAACTTAATGCTTTATTAAACCAATTCGGCAATTTGACCATTTTTTGTGTTAATTTATCAACACATACTAATGTTACCTTACCAGTATTTAATAATTCTTTTTTTGAATTGTAACATTCATAATCAAAAATTATTTTTAATCCTTCGGGCTTTTTTTTAATGTAGGTTATTATGGTTATTTCATCATCATAAAATGCAGGTTTTTTATAATTTACGATAAACTCGACAACTGGCATTAAAATACCTTTAGCCTCAACGTCTTTATAACTAAAACCTAATTGCCTCATCGCATCTACTCTTCCTACTTCATAATATTGAGCATATACGCCATAATAAACATATCCCATTTGGTCAGTTTCGCCGTATCTTACCCTTAATTTAGATTCTGATTTAATCATCATTAATTATTTGTGTCTATATTTAAATATTAAAATAAAATTATTTTGTTTAATGATAAAATTACACAATTATTTATTTTATAATGTAGTCTTTATTTGGTAAATTTATGTGTTTATTAAGCTATAACTTTATAGTTATAAAAAAATAAAAAACACGTTTTTTTTGTAATTTAAACCTCATAAAAAAAAAATCAAATAATACAAGAAATAAAACAAAATTTATTTTTTTTTTAATTTGTTCTTTATAGTTGCAAAAACAAATAATCACATTATATTTACGAACAGATTAAAGTTAATTACTCAAAATATTATATAACCTAATTTTTTTTTAATAACATGACGAGAGAAAAAACTGCAGAACAAGTTTGGAATAGTTGCCTAGAAATTGTTAAAGATAATGTAAGTCCACAAAATTTTAAAACATGGTTTGATCCTATTAAACCAATCAAACTAAATAATAATGTATTAACAATACAAGTGCCGTCGCAGTTTTTTTATGAATGGATAGAAGAACATTATATTACGCTTGTTAAAAAAGTAATAAAAAAAGAACTTGGTTCTGATGGTAAATTAGAATATAATATTATCATGGATAATGCTTCGGGTAAAACTGAAACACCAATCACATTTAAATTACCTAACATAAATACGAATTTAAAAAATCCATCTGTATCCATGCCAATTGATATAGGTGGTGGAAATACTATTAAGAATCCATTTGTAATTCCGGGTTTAAAAAAGGTTCAAGTAGAATCACAATTAAATCCTAATTACAGCTTTGACAATTTTGTAGAAGGAGATTGCAATCGTTTATCTCGAAGTGCAGGATATGCTGTAGCTCAAAAACCAGGAGGTAATGCCTTTAACCCTTTATTATTATATGGAGGTGTTGGGTTAGGAAAAACACATTTAGCTCAAGCAATAGGAATCGAAGTAAAAAAGAACTTTCCTAACAAAACGGTCTTATACGTTCAATCAGAAAAATTTATCACTCAATTTATTGAATCTATAAAAAACAATAATCAAAATGATTTTGTTCATTTTTATCAAATGATTGATGTATTAATTATTGATGATGTACAATATTTTGCAGGCAAAGAAAAAACACAAGATGTTTTCTTTCATATTTTTAATCACCTTCATCAATTAGGTAAACAAATTATTTTAACTTCTGATAGAGCTCCGGTTGATATTCAAGGTATTGAACAACGCTTATTGTCACGATTTAAATGGGGATTAAGTGCCGACTTACAAGCTCCAGGTTTAGAAACTAGAATCGCTATTTTAGATAAAAAAGTTTATAACGAAGGGATTCAACTACCTAAAGAGGTAAACGAATACTTAGCTTATAGCATTACTTCAAATGTTCGCGAATTAGAAGGCGCATTAATTTCATTACTTGCTCAATCTAGCTTGAATAAAAAAACAATCACTTTGGAATTAGCCAAAACAATGATTGATAAATTTGTAAAAAGTACTGCTAGAGAGGTTTCTATCGATTATATTCAAAAAGTAGTTTGCGATTATTTTGATTTAGCTATAGATACAATGAAATCTAAAACGCGTAAACGCGAAGTAGTTCAGGCTCGTCAAATTGCAATGTATTTTGCAAAAAGCATGACAAAATCATCTTTGGCAACTATTGGTATGCATTGTGGAGGAAAAGATCACGCCACTGTATTGCATGCCTGCAGAACAGTTAATAATTTGATGGATACTGATAAACGTTTTAAAGCATACGTGGAAGAACTAGAAAAGAAAATAAGTATTACAAACTAAATAAAAATTACAATTAAAAAAACCTTAAACAAATGTTTAAGGTTTTTTTTTGCTTTTAATAATAAAAAAAGATGACTAATTTCTTTGTTTAAACCAAATTTGTAAAGTAGATTTATAAATTAATACAAAAAAATGAAAAATATTACTATTATTGGAAGTGGAACAATGGGCAATGGAATTGCTCATACATTTGCACAATTTGGTTATCTAGTTAATTTATTAGATATAAACGAGCAAGCGCTTCAAAAAGCTATTAGCACGATTACAAAAAATTTAGATCGGCAAATACAAAAGGGAATCATATCAGAAGAACAAAAAAATAATACCTTAAAAAACATAACTACTCACACAGATATAACTCTTGCTTCATCTCAAGCCGACCTTGTAGTAGAAGCTGCAAGTGAAAACATGGATGTTAAACTAAAAATATTTAAACAATTAGATTCAATTTGCCAAGCAAACACCATATTTGCTAGTAACACATCATCAATATCTATCACTAAAATTGCATCAGTTACTCAACGACCAGATAAAATAATAGGCATGCATTTTATGAATCCGGTGCCAGTTATGAAATTAGTTGAAGTTATTCGAGGTTTTAGTACTTCTGACGAGGTGTGTAACCTAATCATGGAAACCTCTAAAAAATTAAATAAAAACCCTGTTGAGGTAAATGATTTTCCGGGATTTGTAGCTAATAAAATTTTAATGCCTATGATTAACGAAGCTATAATTACTTTAAATGAAGGAGTAGCGGGAGTAGAAGAGATTGATACTGTAATGAAGTTAGGCATGGCTCATCCTATGGGACCATTGCAATTGGCAGACTTTATAGGTTTAGATGTTTGTTTAAATATTCTGCGTGTTTTACAAGATGGATTTGGTAATCCTAAATATGCACCTTGCCCTCTTTTAATAAATATGGTTACTTCAGGAAATTTAGGTGTAAAATCAGGTAAAGGATTTTATGATTACAGCGGTGGTGGAAAAGATATAGTAGTAGCCTCTCATTTTAAGAAAAAATAAATTTTTATTTAATACCAAACTTGACTATTCTCTATAAAAATATTTTACCTATCGAATTTCCTGCTATTCCTAGCGCAGGAGTCTACTATTTTAATACAAAAAGTAGTTTACGCTATGAGGTAAGATTTGGGAGACTTCAAGATAACATTCTTCATACCAATATTGTTTTTGGGGTTATTAATGAAGAATTTGAAGGCGAAGAATATATTACTACAAATCGTGGGGAAGTTTATCAAGTCATGAACACGATAGTAGAAATTATAAAAAATTACATGACTGAACATACAAAAGTAAATGTATATGAATTTAATGCAATAGGTCGTGAAGGAGAAGATGGAAAAATCGAAAATGCGAGAATGTGTTTATACAAAAGATTTTTACCGAAAATTTTCTCTCAAGATTGGAAATTTAAAATAGAAGGTAATATAGCATTGGTTACAAAATCATAAACCTAACCAAGCTTTTGCTGATAAGGCTAAAATCATTTCCTTTTCACTATCCTTAATTGGTGCTGATCTAACTAATTCGCCAGCTATAGATTCACCTAAAGGAAAAGGATAATCACTTCCTTGCATAACTTTTTCGGCTCCTACTAAATCAATTACATATTGCAACATTTTATGATCACAAACGTGACTATCAACCCAAAATTTGCCTAAATATTTTTTAGGATTATTAGCATTATCAATGGCTACTAAATCTGGGCGACAGTCCCAACCGTGTTCAATACGACTTATTGTTGGTAAAAAAGAACCACCACCATGAGCAAAACAAACTTTTAAATTCTTATATTTTTCAAATACACCACCAAAAATCATACTACATATTGCTCTACTAATTTCAGATGGCATTCCTACCAACCAAGGCAACCAATATTTATTCATGTTTTCTTGTCCCATCATTTGCCAAGGATGAACTAAAATAGAAGCACCTAAACTTTCGCATGCTGAAAAAAACTCATCAAACTGAGCTTCGTTTAAGTTTAAATTATTAATATTTGTTCCAATTTGAACACCCCTAAAATTATTAGACATGCAACGCTCTAATTCTTTAATAGCTATAGAAGTATCCTGCAAAGGAACAGAAGCTAAGCCAATAAATTTATCAGGATAATTAGTAATGGTAGTTGCGATATCATCATTTAAAAATTGGCTAACATAAAGAGCATCGTTGGCTTTTGCCCAATAATTAAACATTACAGGTATTGTGCAAATAACCTGCATATCAATAGCATGTTGTTTCATTTGAGAAATACGGACTTCAGGATCCCAACAATTAGATATTATTTCTCTAAAAAAATTTCCACCTTGCATCATCATTGCTTTTCCTTCTTGATGATGGATTAAATTAATAAATTCTCCATAACCAAACTTATTTGAAAAATCTGGAAGATTTTTTGGAATAATGTGTGTATGAGAATCTATCGTGAACATAATTTAAAATAAAATAATATTATTTTTATAATTAAAATTTATTAATAATTAAAAAAAAAAGAGATGATTTTTATAGAATCCATAAAAAAAATCAGAAAACATAAAGAATAAAATATAGTTTAAGAATATAAAATTAATTATTATTTAAAAAAAATTATAAATTCTGATCACCTAACTTAATTAGTTTTGATTTAATTAATTTTAATTTCTCAACAACTTTTTGATTATTATTATTATTATTATCTATATTTTTTTGGGATGAATTGCTTTTTAATTGATCCTTTGCCCCTTGAATTGTAAAACCCTTCTGTTTAACTAACTCAACAATTTTTCTTAATAAATCAATATCTTTTTGAGTAAATAAACGATTGCCTTTTTTATTTTTTGTTGGTTTAAGAACATCAAATTCTTTCTCCCAAAAACGCAAGGTGCTTGCATTCAATTCAAACATTTCCGAAACCTCAGTTATTGAATAATACAACTTTTGAGTCTCTTCTTTTTCAGTTATACCCATATGAATTTTTCAAATAAATAAAATAAATATAAACCTTATTAAACAAAAAGCAATTCTAAGTTTTCAACACTATATGAAGAATTTGAGTTTTATGCTGTCGTAAAACATAAAAAAAATAGCATATTAATATAAAAAATAAAATTGTAGCTCTATTTAAGAACTGAAAAAAATAATTATTTGAATCAAATATCAAAGAAATCTGATAAAACGTCTTTTAATTAAATTGTCAGATTACGACTTTCTATGCCACCATTCATTATTTTAAGATAAAAAAAATAAAAAAGCTCTTGTTTTCACTATTTTTAAAACAAATCAAAAATTAAAAACAAACGAGTTTTCTCATCTCTAAATAATTGTAAAATCGAAGTGTCATCTAATTCTGCCAAATTATTTTATTTGTTTGACGTAAAAGTAATTTAAAAGTTTAATTTTGATATAATTATATAAAATCAAATTCAAAAAAACACAATTATTTTATTAATAATCAAGATCTATAATTGAACTGATTATTAAATTTATTGAAAAAAATAGCTTAAAAACCTTAGCTTTATACCTCAAAATTTATTTAAAAACATGGATACTTTACCATATAAATCAAAACATAAAATTCGAATTGTTACAGCTGCAGCTTTATTCGATGGTCACGATGCTGCCATTAACATCATGCGACGAATTATTCAATCGAGCGGTGTTGAAGTTATTCATTTAGGTCACGACAGAAGCGCTCAAGAAGTTGTAAACTGTGCCATTCAAGAAGATGCAAACGCCATTGCCGTAACAAGCTACCAAGGAGGACATGTTGAGTATTTTAAATACATGTTCGATCTATTAAAAGAAAAAGGTTGCGAACATATTAAATTATTTGGCGGAGGCGGAGGCGTAATTCTTCCAACTGAAATAGAAGAGTTACATGCGTATGGTATTACTAGATTGTATACTCCAGACGATGGCCGAAAGCTTGGATTACAGGGCATGATTAACGACTTATTATCAAAATGTGATTACGCTACAGGAACTAATATTAAAGAAGATGTTGTTAATATAGAAAAAAGAGAATACAAATCTATCGCCAGAATTATTTCTGCCGCTGAAAATTTTAATGATGAAAACATTGTTTTACTAAACGTACTAAAAACAAAAGCAGAAAAATCATCGACTCATGTTTTAGGGATTACCGGAACCGGCGGTTCAGGAAAATCGAGCTTAGTAGACGAATTAGTTCGAAGGTTCTTAATGGATTTTAAAGAAAAACAAATTGCCATAATTTCTGTAGATCCATCAAAACGAAAAACAGGAGGCGCTCTTTTAGGAGATCGAATTAGGATGAATGCAATTAATAATGATCGCGTTTATATGCGCTCTTTAGCAACCAGACAAAGCAATTTAGCACTAAGCAAATATGTTCAAGATGCAGTTAATATTTGTAAAGCAGCTTGCTTCGATTTAATTATTTTAGAAACTTCAGGTATTGGTCAATCCGATACCGAAATCATAGAACATTCAAATATGAGTTTGTATGTTATGACACCTGAATATGGAGCTGCTACTCAATTAGAAAAGATTGACATGCTAGATTTTGCTGATATTATTGCTTTAAATAAATTTGATAAACGCGGTGCATTAGATGCGATACGTGATGTAAAAAAACAATATAAACGCAATCATAATCTTTGGGATATTGCTGAAGAAGATATTCCCGTTTTCGGAACGATCGCATCTCAATTTAACGATCCAGGAATGAATCGACTTTACAAAGCTGTTATGAATAAAATGGTTGAGAAGACAGGAAACAAATCTTTAGCTTCTCAATTTCATATAACCGAAGAAATGAGTGAGAAAATTTACATCATACCTCCTTCTAAAACTCGTTACCTCAGCGAAATATCTGAAAACAATCGTCAGTATGATAAGCGCGTAAATCAACAAGTTGAAATAGCTCAAAAACTTTTTGGTATTCAAAAAACTATCGATACAATTTCTGAAACTAACCTTGACGAGAAAGAAATTTTAATTAATACCTTAAAAAATATTTTTGAAAAAACTAAATTAGATATAGACCCTAGACATTTTTTAGTGATTGAAGGATGGGAAGCTAAAAAGAAATTATTTAGTAATGAATTTTATGAATTTAAAGTGCGTGATAAAATTTTAAAAATAAATACTCATTATGAATCTTTATCACATTCAAAAATACCAAAAATTGCTTCACCTAAATTCACTTCTTGGGGAGATATTTTAAAATGGAATTTACAAGAAAATTTTCCTGGCGACTTCCCTTATACTGCTGGGATATACCCTTTTAAAAGAGAAGGCGAAGATCCAACAAGAATGTTTGCCGGAGAAGGTGGGCCAGAAAGAACAAACAAACGTTTTCATTATGTTAGTAAAGGGTTGCCCGCTGCTCGATTAAGCACAGCATTTGATAGCGTTACCCTATATGGAAACAACCCAGATTACCGCCCAGATATTTATGGTAAAATTGGAAATAGTGGCGTGAGTATTTGTTGTTTAGATGATGCGAAAAAATTATATAGTGGATTTAATTTAGCTAATCCAAAAACATCGGTATCAATGACAATTAATGGCCCAGCTCCTACTCTAGCAGCATTTTTTATGAATGCAGCCATTGATCAACAATGTGAATTATATATAAAAGAAAATAAATTAGAAAACGAAGTAGAAGCAAAAATTGCAGCAATTTATAAAATAAAAGGAACTACAAAACCAAGCTATCAAGGCGACTTACCCGAAGGTAATAACGGACTAGGATTAATGCTACTAGGCGTTACAGGAGACCAAGTGTTGCCAAAAAATATTTATGAAAAAATAAAATCAAACACATTATCTCAGGTTCGCGGTACTGTTCAAGCAGATATTTTAAAGGAAGATCAAGCCCAAAACACCTGTATTTTTAGTACAGAATTTAGCCTAAGAGTAATGGGCGATGTTCAACAATATTTCATCGATCAAAAGGTACGAAACTTCTATTCTGTCTCTATTAGTGGATATCACATTGCCGAAGCAGGCGCCAATCCTATTTCTCAATTAGCATTTACATTAGCCAATGGGTTTACATTTGTTGAATACTATTTAAGTAGAGGCATGCATATTGATGATTTTGCTCCTAACTTATCTTTCTTTTTTAGTAATGGCATTGATCCTGAATACAGCGTTATTGGTCGGGTGAGTAGAAGAATATGGGCTAAGGCAATGAAATTAAGATATAATGGCAACGAAAGAAGTCAAATGCTAAAATACCATATTCAAACATCTGGTCGTTCGCTTCATGCACAAGAAATTGATTTTAATGATATCCGAACTACTTTGCAAGCCCTTTACGCTATTTACGACAATTGTAATTCATTACATACTAATGCTTATGATGAAGCAATTACTACGCCTACAGAAGAATCTGTTCGTAGAGCAATGGCTATTCAATTAATTATAAATAGAGAACTTGGTTTAGCAAAAAATGAAAATCCATTACAAGGCTCTTTTATTATAGAAGAATTAACTGATTTAGTTGAAGAAGCTGTATTAAAAGAATTTGATAAAATTTCAGAGCGAGGTGGTGTTTTAGGGGCAATGGAAACCATGTATCAACGCGGACAAATACAAGAAGAAAGTTTATATTATGAAACTCTAAAACATACCGGAGAATACCCTATTATTGGTGTAAATACTTTCTTATCTAGTAAAGGAAGCCCAACCATAATTCCAAGAGAGGTTATACGATCTACTCAAGATGAAAAAGAATATCAAATTAATATGCTAGATCAATTACATAAAACGCATCAAGATAAAACTCAAGAAATGATTTCAATTTTACAATCAGCTGCAATTCACAATAAAAATATTTTCACAGAATTGATGGAAGCTTCTAAATATTTGAGTTTAGGGCAAATTACAAGTGCATTATTTGAAGTGGGTGGTCAATACAGAAGAAATATGTAAACTAGTCAATAAAAAAAATCACTTAAATTGATATGAGTTCTTTAATTATTTTAAGAGGGTTGCCAGGATCAGGTAAATCGACCCTAGCAAAATTATTAAGCGAAAATGATAAATGGCCAGTTTATTCTATTGATAGCTATTTTACAAATCCTGAAACTAACAATTATAAGTTTGAATTTGATAAAAATCATTTAGCCTATAAAAATTGTGAGGAACTAACTGAATTAGCAATGAAAAATAGGATTGAAAAAATTATTCTCGATAATACATTTACCCTTGATTGGGAAATTGAACCTTATTTTAAAATGTCAAAAATTTATAATTACAAAGTTTTTGTTACTACTGTTGAAAACTATCATCAAGGCAAAAATAAACACGAAATTAACGACGATCAACTTAATAAAATGGCTCAGAAATATAAAATCAAACTAAAATAATTTTTTTTCAGGTATTTCTCATTTCCATTTTTAAAATTATTTTAACGTATCTTTATCCCAATTTCGAATTATAAAAACATGAAAAAAATTATTTGTTGCCTAATTATATTTCAAAATATTTTTTGTTTAAGTCAAACAATAGATGCCAATGGAAAAAAACAAGGCTATTGGAAAAAGAAAGATGAAAAAACAAATAAGTTAATTTATGAAGGGGCTTTTTTAAATAATATACCCAACGGAAAATTTAAATACTATCACCCAAACGATTCAATTAAAGCGATTATGATTTTTAGCAATAATGGTGAAATTTCATATTCAGAATTGTTTAATTCAAATGGAAAAAAAATGGCCAAAGGAAAATATTATAAAGAACTGAAAGATAGTATTTGGATATATTATGATGACTCAGGCCTTTTAATTTCAAAAGAAAACTATATAAAAGGAAAAAAAGAAGGTGGAAGTTTTGTTTATTTACCTGATGGTTCAATTTCAGAAGAAAAAAATTACAAGCAGGATATTCAGCATGGTGAGTTTAAACAATACTTCGACGGTAAAAATTTAAAAAGTAAGGGTAATTATATAAATGGAGCATTAAATGGGAAAACTTGTTATTACTACCCAAATGGCATCGAGGTGGCCGAAGGATTTTATTCTAAAGGGCAAAAAACTGGCATATGGGTTTACAAAGATGAAAAAGGAAAAATAACAGAAAAGGAATTATACCAAAACAATAAATTATGCTCAAAAAAAGTAATGGAAGATTTTTTAGCTAAAAATAAACTAAATAACGAGAAACAAAAAGAAGAAATAAATAAAACAGAATCAAAAAAAATAGAATCTAAACAAAAAAGATAATTCGTTTGATTTTATTTAAAATCATATCATGAGTAAACACGGCAAAGTATTGGTTGCAATGAGTGGCGGCATAGACAGCAGTGTGGCTGCAATGATGTTGCACGAACAAGGTTATGAAGTAATTGGCATTACTATGAAAACTTGGGATTATGAAAGCTCTGGATCTAGTAAACGAGAAACTGGTTGTTGTAGTTTAGATAGTATTAATGATGCTCGGTCCATTGCCGTTTCTTTCGGTTTCCCACATTATATTTTAGATATTAGAGGCGAGTTTGGTGAATTTATTATTAATAATTTTGTGGAGGAATATTTGGCAGGCCGAACGCCAAATCCATGTGTGCTTTGTAATACACATATAAAATGGGATGCGCTTCTAAAACGCGCCGATATGTTGGATTGTGAATTTATTGCAACTGGTCATTATGCGCAGGTAAGAGAAGAACATAATCGCAGAATCGTTTTTAAAGGTCTCGATCAAACAAAAGATCAAACCTATGTTTTATGGGGTTTGGGACAAGAGAGTTTAAAACGAACCATGTTTCCCTTGGGGCAATTTAAAAAAACAGAAATAAAACAAATGGCAAAAGATGCCGGCTTTATTGATTTAGCAAACAAAAGTGAGAGCTACGATATTTGTTTTGTTCCTGATAATAATTATCGTGATTTTTTAAAACATCGCTTACCGGATTTAGAAGACAAAGTTAACGGAGGGAATTATCTTTTTAAAAACAAAGTAGTTGGCAAACATCGTGGCTATCCATTTTATACAGTTGGCCAAAGAAAAGGACTCGAAATTGCATTAGGAGCACCTGTTTTCGTTAAAGAAATTATTCCAGAAACAAATACGGTTATACTTGGCGATAAAGAAGATTTAGAAGAAAATCATTTACAAGTACGAGATTTTAATTTAATAAAATACGAGCATTTACCTGAAGATTTTGTTGGCCTTACAAAAATCAGATATAAAGATCCAGGAACCCTTGCTACAATCAATACAATCGACGATAAATTAGATTTTATTTTTCACTCTCCAGTAAACGGGGTCGCTCCTGGTCAAAGCGCAGTGTTTTATGAAGGAAACGATTTAGTGGGAGGCGGATTCATCAATAGAAAAAATCCCAATTTTTAAGTACTTTTCTAACATAAGCTCGTTGAATATTCAATAAAAATTTAGTTTTTTAGTTGCAATTTTCTATTAAATTTACCTATATACTTAATTTTACACGCTTAATGAAAAATGCATACGTGTTTCCTGGTCAAGGTTCTCAATATAAGGGAATGGGAAAAGATTTATACGATAATAATCCTGATGCTAAAAAATTATTTGAAAATGCTAATGAAATCTTAGGATTCAGAATTACCGAAACCATGTTTAATGGTTCTGAAGAAGAATTAAAACAAACTAAAATTACTCAACCAGCTATATTTCTTCATTCAGTAATTCTCTCAATTACATTTGGAGAAAAATTTTTACCCGACATGGTAGCAGGTCATTCTTTGGGGGAGTTTTCTGCATTGGTTGCAAATAATACATTAAGCTTTGAAGACGCCTTAAAATTAGTTTACAAACGCGCCTTGGCTATGCAAAATGCTTGCGAAATTAATCCGAGCTCAATGGCAGCAATTTTAAATCTTGATGAAACTATTATTGAAACTATTTGCTCAGAAATTACCTCATCCGGAAATATTGTTGTGCCAGCAAACTATAATTGCCTGGGTCAATTAGTTATTTCTGGAAGCAACGAAGGAATTAAAATTGCTTGCGAAAAATTATTAGCCGCTGGGGCTAAACGAGCATTAGTATTACCTGTTGGTGGGGCATTCCACTCTCCTTTAATGGAACCAGCAAGAGTTGAATTAGAAACAGCAATTAACTTAACTAAATTTAATTCGCCTTCTTGTGCCATATACCAAAACATTTCTGCAAATGCTGTAACAAATCCAATCGAAATACAAAAAAATTTAATTGCCCAATTAACAGCTCCTGTAAAATGGACTCAAAGTATACAGCAGATGGCAAGCGATGGAGCGACTCATTTTTTTGAAGTAGGTCCAGGGAAAGTATTGCAAGGTTTAATAAAAAAAATACAACAAAATGTTGAAGCAAAAAGTATATAATCAATTAAAAATGAAAAAATTATTTATTTGTTTTTTTCTTATTCTAACTACTTATTTGAAAGCACAAAAAAGCTTTAAAGGCTTTGGCTTTTTTGGCTCATTAACTCAATCAGCCCATTATTATAAAAATTTTGATACCGATAAAAAAAACAATGATTCTGCTTTTAAATATTTCCCTGAATACTTTTATCCCCAATCACACATTTCGAAAGAATTTTTTAATTGGGGGGCCGGTTGTTTTTTAGAATTAGGTAAAGAAAAGCTAAGGTGGCAAACTGAGTTAGAATATGCCAATAAAGGAGCTAATGAAATGGAAGTTACTGAACCAATCAGTGGAGAAAGAAGTGGCAGTTATAATCCAAACAAATACACTTATATTCAATTTAATAACTACGCTAAATTTTATCGTAAAATTGGTAATGCAAATTGGTATTTTATGCCTGGCTTACGATTAGAATATTTATTTCAAACAAGCGTATCGGTATTTACTCCATTTAGTGCCGATTTTCCCAAATTTTGGTTTAGTGGAGATTTAGCTTTAGGTTACGAATTTAAATTAATAAAAAATATCAGTGCCTTTGTTGAGTATCACTGGAATCCGGATATAATTGCACACAATCATACAAATAAATCTACCATTACATCAATTAGAAATCGAACACTTGAAACACGATTCGGTTTGGTTTTTAGAAAAAAGAAAAGGAAAATTGACGATTGTAACAGCCCTATTTACAAAGGACCTACCTATTAATTAATACTATGAAATTATGGTAATGACAAAAGATGTATTGTTTTCTTTAACCAAAGGCGCTTATGCCCCTCAAGAAGAAATGTTAGAAGTAGCCCGTAAAAAAGGCAAACTATTTATTGGAATTCCAAAAGAAATTGCATTTCAAGAAAACCGTGTAGCGTTGGTGCCAGACGCCGTTGCATTACTTGTAAATAATGGTCACCGAGTGATTTTAGAAACCGGTGCAGGCAAAGCTGCTAATTTTGATGATAGTGATTATAGCGAAGCTGGGGCTGAAATTGTTTTGAGTTCAGTTGATGTTTATAAAGCAGATACAATTTTTAAAATTGCACCGCCCACTATTGAAGAAATAGAACTAATGCAGCCCAAACAAACCTTATTTAGTTCCTTACAATTAAGTGTTCAGCCGCAAGATTTTTTAAAAAAATTAATTTCTAAAAAATTAAATTGTGTTGCTTTTGATTTAATTATTGATGAGGCTGGCATTTTTCCTGTAATTAGAGCTATGGGCGAAATTGCAGGGGGCACAAGTATTTCTATTGCTGCAGAATTATTAAGCAATGTAAACAATGGAGTAGGCTCTATTTTAGGAGGCATTAGTGGAATTTCGCCAACTGAAGTTATTATTATTGGAGCTGGAACAGTAGGAGAATTTGCTGCACGTGCAGCTATTGGTTTAGGAGCAACCGTTAAAATATTTGACAATTCTACCTCTCGTTTAAGAAGGCTTCAAGGCCAACTTGGCAGTAGAGTATTTACTTCAGTAATTGTTCCTAAAGTTTTAGAAAAACATTTAAAAACAGCAGACGTTGTTATTGGAGCACTCAGAGCCACTCGGGGAAGAACGCCTTGCATAGTTTCTGAAAACATGGTCAGCGAAATGAAAAACGGTTCTGTTATTATTGATGTAAGTATTGATCAAGGAGGTGTTTTCGAAACCTCAGAGGTAACTAATCACACAAAACCAATTTTTCGTAAACATGGTGTTATTCATTATTGTGTGCCAAATATTAATAGCCGAGTCGCCCGAACTGCTTCTTATGCCTTAAGCAATATTTTTTCGCAAATTATTTTAAATATGGGCGACGAAGGTGGGCTCGAAGGTATAGTAAGAAAAGATGCGGGTTTAAGAAATGGAGTTTACATCTATAATGGTATTTTAACTAATCAGTTTTTAGGTGAAGCCTTTAATCTCCCTTTCAAAGACATTAATTTATTGATGGCAGCAATTTAAATTAAAAAAACAATCTTAAAATTATCCCAAATAAACTGCACCACCAATGCTATCCTTGTTTGCCCCTGTTACTGTTTTTAAAGTATTTGTGATTTGATTTAATCTTAAATAACCTAAAAAAGCAAAAATAATCGCTTCCTTAAAATTTATAAGCTCAACAGATGGTATAACAAGAATAGAATTTGTTTTAGATTTAATGCGCTCAATTAAAAAAGAATTAAAAGTTCCACCACCTGTTAACAAAACATTTTTGATTTTATTATTATTCAATTCTGAAGCTATAACCGTTGCAATATGCTCTATGGCTGTTGCTAATAAATTTATCACTTCTTTTTCTTTGGTATCAAAAAAATTCAAAATATTATTTTCAAACCACTCTCTTCCAATAGATTTTGCCCCTGTCTGTTTATAATATTCTAAAGCATTCAACTGATATAATAATAAATCGTCTACCAGTCCAGATTTAGCCATCTCTCCTCCTTTATCAAATAAAAAACCTTTTTTTTCAGCTAAATAATTTAATAACATATTTGCCACGCATAAATCGTAAGCTATACGATCTCCATTTTTATTATCATAAGAAATATTAGCGATACCACCTATATTTAGGCAAGCATCATATTCTCCAAATAAAAGTTTATCGCCTATAGGAACTAAAGGAGCACCCTGCCCTGCCAAAGAAACATCCTTACTTCTAAAATCACATACTGTATTTAATCCTGTTAGAGCAGCAATAGTTGCGCCACATCCTAATTGATTAGTAAAACCAAGAGCAGGTTGGTGAAAAACCGTATGGCCATGAGAAGCAATGGCATTTGGCTTAATGGATAAGGAGTTTAAAAATTGATTTGTTTCATTTGCTATAAAACGACCATATTTGGTATGAGTTTCAAAATATTGAATAGCAGAAAGATGTTGAGCGTTTGATAATTTTTTTTTCCAATCTTCATCGTAAGAAATAGTTTTAGCTGCTATTATTTTAAATGAAAATGTTCCCAAATACTCTTTAAATTCGCATAAAGCGATGTCTAATCCATCTAAAGAAGTCCCGCTCATCAATCCAATAACTAGATTATTAATATCTTTATTTTTCATTCAGTTTTTTCAAATTAAATTTTAAGATAATAATAACATAATGATTGTTTTACAAGGTAAAAAATTATTAAAAATTCTTTTTTTTTGGTTGTTTAAATGGTATATCTTTACAAGATTACAAAAAATAGTACAAACTTTAAAAATATAATAACATGCACTTTGATTTATCTGAAGAACATTTAATGATTCAAAAAGCAGCTCGCGAATTTTCTCAAAATGAACTCAAGCCTGGGGTTATTGAAAGAGATGAGCATCAAAAATTTCCCACCGAACAAATAAAAAAAATGGGTGAACTCGGTTTTATGGGAATGATGGTAAATCCAAAATATGGTGGCGGAGGAATGGATACCATTTCATATGTATTAGCAATGGAAGAAATATCTAAAGTTGATGCTTCATCTAGTGTGATCATGAGTGTTAACAACTCATTAGTTTGTTGGGGCATAGAAAATTTTGGAAACGAGGAGCAAAAACAAAAATATTTAGTGCCTTTGGCTAAAGGAGAAAAAATAGGCGCATTTTGTTTATCAGAACCAGAAGCAGGAAGTGATGCAACCTCTCAAAAAACCACAGCCAAAGATATGGGTGACTATTATCTAGTCAATGGAACTAAAAACTGGATAACCAATGGAAATAGTGCCTCTACTTTTATTGTCATGGCTCAAACTAATATAGAAGCTGGTCATCGAGGTATTAATGCTTTAATTTTAGAAAAAGGTATGCCAGGTTTTACCGTGGGTCCTAAAGAAAATAAATTAGGAATTCGTGGCAGCGATACTCATTCGTTAATGTTCGATAATGTAAAAGTTCCTAAAGAAAATCGAATTGGTGAGGATGGTTTTGGGTTTAAATTTGCAATGAAAACTTTAAGTGGTGGACGAATTGGAATCGCTTCTCAAGCATTAGGAATTGCAAGTGGCGCTTATGAATTAGCTCTTGCCTACTCTAAAGAACGTAAAGCTTTTGGTAAAGAAATATGCCAACACCAAATCATTCAGTTTAAATTAGCCGATATGGCAACTAAAATTGAAGCGGCCCGTTTATTGATTTTTCGTTCTGCTTGGTTAAAAGATCAACATTTACCATTAGATAAAGAAAGCGCAATGGCAAAAGTATTTGCAAGCGAAACTGCAATGTGGGTAACAACCGAGGCTGTTCAAATTCATGGTGGTTATGGTTATGTAAAAGAATATCATGTTGAGCGTTTAATGCGTGATGCTAAAATCACTCAAATTTACGAGGGTACCAGCGAAATTCAACGCATTGTTATTTCTCGATCACTTTTATCATAAAAATTTAACAACACGAAATATAAATCAAAAAAGTCATTTTTATAAAATGTTTTTTTACGAAAAAAAAACAAAACAAAAACACTATACTTTAAAAAAAGAATGTCTTATTTTAGTTTAATTAATTTATAATATGAGTGCCTTGGATAACGATGCAGACGGATTAAATGATAAAGAATTTGAAGAGAATTTAAAACTTTTTGAAAACATGCTGACCAATGGTCAGATTCATTTTTTTGATGCGGATGATATAGAAGAAATTATTGATTATTATCTTCAATGGCTTAATTACGATATGGCAAAAAAAGCCATTGAATTTGGTTTAGAGAGGTATCCATTTTCTACCATAATTAAAATTAGAAATGCTCAATATCTTTCAAGTCAGCATAATACCCATGAAGCGCTTCAAGTTTTAAATGAAGTAGAACAAATTGATCAAGGGAATTTTGAATTATATATGGCCCGAGGTTATATTTATAGCCAAATTGGATTAGGAGAACAAGCCATTGAAAACTTTAAAAATGCCATTCCCCTTACTGATCAAAAAGATGAAGTCTTTGTTGCATTAGGTGTTGAATTTTTAAATGAAGAAAAGCCAGAGGATGCTCTGTACTATTTAAAAAAAGCAATTAAATTAAATCCAAAAAATGAAGTTGCTCTCAATGAGTTATCACTTTGCTTTGATCTTACAGGCAAATCATTCGAAGCCATTTCTTTTTTCGAAGAATATCTAGACAATCATCCTTACAGTTATTATGCCTGGTTTAATTTAGGACTTGGATATGGCAGACTAAGTTTATTTGAAAAAGCAATAGAGTCTTACGACTTCGCTATCGCCATTAATGAACAATTTAGTTCTGCTTATTTTAATAAAGCAAATTCTCTTGCTCAGCTCGAAAAATACGAAGAAGCCATTGAAGTATACAAAGAAACATTTAAATACGAAAAACACGAATCCACTACCTATTTTTATATCGCCGAATGTCTCGAAAATCTTAATAGATTTGAAGAATCCTTAGTGAATTATAATAAATGCGTAAAATTAGATCCTGCCAATGCTGATGCTTGGCTAGGCATAGGAGTAGTTTTAGACGCATTAAATAGATTAACCGAAAGTGTTCATTATATTAAAAAAGCAATAGAAATTAATACGAATGAACCAGATTATTGGTATGTTTTTGCCGAAATTCAAGAAAAATTAGGCTTTATTGAAGAAGCGGCCATGGCCTATCAACGAGTAATAGAATTAGATTATTTAGACTACGATGTTTGGCTAGATTACTCCAAACTACTTCATCATGGTGGATATATTCAAAATTCAATTGATACATTAAACGACGGTATTACTAAATTTCCAGATGTACCAGAATTATATTACCGATTAGCAATTGTTCTTCTCGATAAAAATTTAAGAAAAGAATCTCTTGCCGTTTTTGAAAAAGCTATGGAAATGAATTATTCTATTCATGATGATATTTTTGAATACGCGCCTGTTCTTAAAAATGATATAGATATTTTAAATTTAATTTCAACATTCAATAAATAATCATGAGCGAATTATACAACTTTAATCTTTGTAACTTACCTGAACGTGAAATTAAACCACGTAAAATTGGTATTACTATGGTTA
>Ga0114977_10000315_pt1 | contig 33053 bp, 28 predicted proteins | sample S_130805_MF_Meta_FD_87026 | JGI IMG/M metagenome (GOLD analysis project Ga0114977, IMG submission 87026) | Freshwater microbial communities from Lake Simoncouche, Canada to study carbon cycling - S_130805_MF_MetaG | ecosystem: Environmental > Aquatic > Freshwater > Lake | place: Lake...
AAGATGGGGATATACTTGCCTCAATCGCTTGTTCGCTTGATCACATGCCAACCCATATGTATATGGGAACGGGTGGGGCGCCAGAAGGCGTGCTGGCAGCAGCGGCGTTAAAGTGCCTTGGCGGCAATATAAAATCTCGATTATTGTTGCCGGAAGATCAACATGCCAGGGCCTTGGCCATGGGCATCGCAGATGTGAACCGCAAATATTCGATCATAGACATGGTTTCTGACGAGGTGATTTTTGTTGCAACCGGCGTCACTTCTGGTGATCTTGTGGATGGAGTTTCAATGCTGCATGGAATGTTCACCACTCATTCAATTGTTTTGCGTTCTAATGTTCCTGAAATATTGAGACTCACAAGGCATCACACATAATTTGCTACATACGGTCTTGACCATGATTAAAATATGATCTAGTGTATATGTTCTATAGTAAATATTTATGGTGATGAAAATGGGCAATCTATTAAAAAATTGGCGTATCGTCGCAATGTTAGCCGTTGGTTTTGCAGCTGTTGTTGTGGCTGGGTGTAATGACAGAAGCTCGGATGACAAGGTCATTAAAGTTGGTATGTCTGCGGATTATCCACCATTTGAAAGCTATAATAATGGCGAAATCGTTGGATTCGATGTGGATGTCATCAATAAAGTTGCTGAACATATGGGGCGTAAAGTTCAATTACAGTCCCTCAGTTTTGATAATCTAATTGGTGCGCTCGAAAGCAAGCGTATAGACCTGGCCATCTCCAGCATGACCATGAATGAAGAGCGGGCTAAGAAACTTGATTTCTCTGATGTTTATTATCAAAATTCATTTTCCATAGTGTACCGCAATGGCCAACCACTTAGGTCTGAAGATGAATTAAAGGGTAAAAAGATTGGTGCGCAAACAGGCACCACTATGGATAAGTTTTTGAAACAACTTGGCAATGTGAAGATCTTTTCTTTGAACAATAACAACATCATGATAGAAGAACTGAAGCTTGGCAGAATCGATGGTGTGTTGTTGGAAACAGCTCAAGCTGTAGAATTTGTTAGAAGCAATCCCGTCCTTCGTTATCAAAAATTGAAAACATCTGATAATGATGGCTATTCAATAGCTTTTCCTAAAGAATCAAAACTTAGAGATGAAGTTAATTTAGCCCTTATCGAGATGAAAAAGAACGGTGAGTTGGATGCAATTAAAAGCAAATGGATAATAGAAGATACAGCTTCTGCCCAACTTTCTGAGGCAGAATCTGCAGAATAAATAAAATTGAGTGGTAATATAGATACATTAAGTCATCTCATCTTCAGAGCGAGTTTTTTGCATTACTTATGGCGTGATGAACCTTGTTTTTTAGTGGGCTCTGGGTAAGATCTTTCTTTCCAATTAACTTCTGATACCCTGGCGTCTTCCTTTACCTTTTGCAGTTTTTTTTGAAGTTCAGCTATAGTCAGGCTGTCTTTTTCTGATCTTAATGGTTTTACGTTTGTTGCCTCAGATGGGGTTAATAAATCTGATATCTCTTTTGCCACTTCTTCTGCTTTTGTATTATCTTTAGGAGTGGATTTAAGTTTCTCTTGAAAATTTGGTGTATTCAGTTCGTCTTTCTTTTTGTCTGATCCCGATGGTTTTACGTTTGTTGCCTCAGATGGGGTTAATAAATCTGATATCTCTTTTGCCACTTCTTCTGCTTTTGTATTATCTTTAGGAGTGGATTTAAGTTTCAGTTTCTCTTGAAATTATGGTGTATTCAGTTCGTCTTTCTTTTTGTCTGATCCCGATGGTTTTGGATCAAATTTAACGGTCTTATTATTAATGGCCGGCAAAGAAGTTGGGCTGAGTGGTTGGGTGTCAACGCTTTTAGGGGATTTAGGGGATTTAAGTGGTGATATAAGAGGAAGTTTAGTTTTCATAATAAAAAATGCATAAGATATGTTAAATATTATGCTATATAAGAATGTTTAATAAAGCAACGATATTAAGCTTAATAATTTCTCTATTTATTAATAGACGCCTAAAGATAAATGCATTATTCTTTAACCTAAAAGAAGCAACACTTACCGCAGATGCACAATCAAAGTTATACAATAGAAGAAGTGAAGGCCGATTTCGCATTGATCAGCGAAGTGATCAACGAAAAAGATTTCAAACGGGCTGATGCAATGGCCTCGCAGTTGCGAGCAAAATATCCAAACCAGGAAGTTATGTGGCTTCTTTCGGTTGATGTTAAGATTATGAATAATGATATTGAAGCGTGTTTCGAATTGTTACAAGAAGAGATCAACTTTTCTATTAACGCTGATGGCTTAACTTCCTTTGTCATCAAACAGCTCAACAGCGGTAAATATGATTTAGCAAATAAAATGTGCCGCATGATTGTTGCGCGATATCACGATGCATATAACATATTTAACGTCTGGGGAGTTGTCCTGAAGCATTTAAAATTGTTTGAAGAATCTGTAGAGGTCTATCAGAAGGCCATTGCCATCAACCCACAAGAAGTGATGGCGCATATTAATATGGGGAACACCTATATGGATTGGCAAAAGCATGAGAAGGCGCTAGAAGCCTTCACCCATGGCGTGGCCCTTAAGCCAACTCATGGTGAATGTTTGCGCTTGCAAGCCGCAGCATACATCGCGTTGGGTGAAAATGAGCGTGCAGCTGAGATATTGGAAAGTGCTCTGCAGTATGCAAAAGAGCATCCCATGATCATTGTTGACCTCTGCGCTTCATATTATAATCGCAGGGATTATGACAAGGCTCTGGAGGTGATAACAGGTTCTGCTGCCAATATATCTGATGATCTGTCAGTGCTGCGAACCAAGGCAATAGTGTTGAAGCAAGTTGGCCGATGTGAAGAAGCCAGCGACCTGTTCGAAGATATTTTAAAGAAGCATCCTAATGATTCTGAAACCATGGTCGCCCTAGCCAACCTTTCTTATTATGCCTTTGGCCATGGCATGAAGGCCAAGCATTATTATAATTTAGCCTATGCTAAGGATCCGAATAACTCTGCTTTAATGCAAAAAATGTGTCATTTTTTGATGACGGTGAGAAATGTTGACACCACCGAAGGCCAAAATCTTGATAAAGCCTATGAGATCGCCGTAAGGATGATGGAAATATCACCCTCTCCAACCTCAATCGCTGATGCCGCTCAGCCAGTGTTTTTAAAACTATTGGATTATGATAGCTATGATAAATTAGGCGACAGAAGAACTCTGATGGATTATTGGATTGACCGCCAGTTTAATCTGCCAACCTTAACTTTTCAAATGAGCCGTGTTGAAACTTTAGAAGATCGCCTATATCTTATTGATGCTCATCGCCGATGGGGACAGCAAATAGAAGACGTGGCAAACAGAAAGCCTATAAAGCACAGGGTCAAGCAGCGCCTTAACAAGAAAACCAGGATAGGGTTTCTTTCCTCTGATCTGCGCAATCATCCAGTGGGATATTTTGCTTGGCCGATTGTGGAGCATCTGGACAGAAGCAAGTTCGAGATATACTGCTATTCATTTTATCCCAATGGGGCTGATCAAATACAGCAAACTTTTGCAAGCCGGGTGGAAAGCTTCAAGGTGTTTCCTGAAGATCATCCCCATACCATCGCCCAATCAATAGAGGGCGATTCGCTGGACATCATGTTCGAGCTTGGCGGCAGCACCTTCCATAATAAGGTCGATGTCTGTGCCTATAGGCCGGCTCCGGTGCAAGTCAGTTGGTTGGGATATCCCCATTCCATAGGCCTGCCCACCACAATAGATTATATATTGGTTGATCCATATATAAACCCTAAAAACCCAAGCTTGATCATAGAAAAGCCTTTTATCATGCCCCACACTTGGGTGAGCCTTGATAAGGTTGGGTTTAAACAAACCCCGATCAATGAAGTGATCCCGGAAGATCGCAATGGATACATCACCTTTGGCACCATGAACATGCCGCATAAGATGAATCCAAAGCTGCTTGCTTTGTGGGCCTATATTATGAATATGGTTCCAAACTCCAGATTTTTATATGTGCGCCCCGAGACTGAATCATTGACCATGAGGAATAACTTCTGCGAACATATGAAGCAATATGGAATTGCCCCAAGCAGGATTTCTTTCTTCGCCACCAGGGTTAACCATCTTGATCAATATAACAATATGGATATTGCCCTTGATCCATTCCCCCACACAGGCGGCACCACCACCTGTGAAAGCATGTGGATGGGCTTGCCAGTGGTGACCTTGGTCGGTGATGCTTTCTTTGAACGATTAAGCTACAGCAACCTTAACAATGCCGGCCTTAAGGATTTATGCGCTTTCAATTTGAAGGAATATGTGGATATAGCTTTAAATTTAGTGGCGGATAAAGAAAGGCGTCGATATCTAAGGCGTAATCTGCGCCAACAAATTCAGCAACACCCCCTGGGGCAACCGGCATTGTTCGCCAAGCACTTCGGTGAAACGGTAGTATCAACTTTGGGAGGAGGATAGGGGCTTTGCAAGCATCATATGAAGATGAAGAATGAGAAATATAATTGCTAATCACTTAATCCTCTGTCGTTTTTATCTGATCGTTATCCACAGGCCAAGGAAATGTTTACAAGCCTTGTGAACACCAACCATATAACTGTTGCACTTGTTTGCTGCGCTTGGCAGCTTTGCTGTTAGCGCTGGTGTTTTTGCTGCGGTTTAGGGGCTAATCATCTTTATATTTCTGCCTGTGATGATAAGGTTGAGCGTATGGTGTGATTAATAAGATATGAGCTTGCATAATAAGTCATAAACCCACTACTTCCTCCGCCAAAGCCATACAGGCAGCCCCGCCATTCCTGCAGCTGTTGTCAGCAGGAATGTGGTGAGGGCGATGGAAACGCCAAAGCTAAGGTCGCTGTATCCCAGCATTTCTATGCCATATAAAAAGGTTAATTCGCGCAAGCCAGCCCCACCAATAGAGATGGGTATGGTTGCTGCAATCGAGGCCAATAAAAACAAAGCTGTGTAATCTTTCACCTCAAGCATTGGTGCATTTTTGTTGAGGGCATATATAACGCAAATCGCCGATATAACCTGCAGCAGTTGAATCACCAAAGAAAGTGGCGCTGTTTTTAGGGCTATTTTTATATTATCCCGCAATATATATTTAGCCCCTAGGAAATAGCACGGCGTAACCATGATTAAACACAATATAATTATGGCCTGTGCCAAGCTGCCAAGCTGATAAAATGAAGTCCATGGCAGCAAGATAAGGCACAACAGTGACAAGCCATATAAGCCACTAGCCCTTTCGTAAAGCATCACTCGAAGAGAGGTAAGTTTTGGAAACTGATGGTCTTTAGCCAGCAATATCATCCTATATCCATCGCCGCCAATGCCCCCGGGCAAGATGATGTTGAACATGGCGCCGATATAATAAATCGCCGCTGTTTGCACATATTTCAACCTCAAGCCATAATAGGCCAGATAATGTTGGCTGCGCAAGCTGCTGAAAAGCAGGGAAGCCCATTGCAACAACAGGGCCAGCAGCAATAGCGGTTTATCCGCATGGGTGATGTGCCCTTTAACCATATTTATTGGAACCCGTGTGAACACGGCATAAAGAGCGATGCTTGCGATCAGAAGTTTGAATAATAAAATTAACCAGCTGTTAATCTTGCTCATCACGCCCTAAGATTTTATCAATGGTGGACCCACCTTCTTTGCGGGTGTGAATTTTCCCTTCATTGATGGCCTTTCCTTCGGCTTTATTCTTAGCAATCCTATCTTTTTCTGCTGCAGGGTCAATCACCTCTGCCGCTGATTTATTGCTTAGCTTTGAAAAGAATTTGCGAGTTGCGCTCTTAGGGGCTTCCTCTTCCTCCACTGTTGCAGAATCAGGTTGTTCAAGGCCTTGCAGGAAGCTTTTTTCCGAGCCGCTTAATCCGGCTTTATCAGCCTTGATTAACTTTGCTGAAGGTTTATTTGGGTCTGTTAAGTCAAAGTTCGGTGGAACATATAGAGGAGGGTTGGATACAACCATGAATTCATCAGGAGCCCTTTTGCTGAGGCTCAAAGGGTTGCTTGCGCCTGAGCAGCCAACAAGAAACAATGCCGAGCCACATAGTAATATAGTTCTAATATTGATTGTGTTCATAGACTCCATCGCCATTAACAATAACTTTCCTTCTTGCTATGAAGAAGCTTACAATATACTATTATCTATATCCTTTTATGTCAAATTACAAGTCGTTTATATGTCCTCCCAAAAAGTAGCGGTAGTTTTGTTTAATCTTGGTGGCCCTAATTCATTAGAAGCGGTTCAGCCATTTCTTTTTAATTTATTTAATGATCCCTGTATCATCAACGCCCCCCGGCCAATTCGCTATCTGCTGGCGCAATTCATCTCTCGCAGAAGGAATAAAAAAGCGCAAAAGATATATTCTGTTTTGGGTGGCGCCTCGCCAATTGTTCCGCAGACTGAAGCGCAAGCTATGGCTTTAGAGGCAGAACTGCAGGCGCATGGAAGCTTCAAAGTGTTCTATGCAATGCGCTATTGGCACCCAATGGCGCCAGAAGTGGTTGCTGAAGTGCGAAACTTTAACCCTGATAGGGTGATTTTATTGCCCCTTTATCCACAGTTTTCTGATGCCACCAGTGCCTCTTCAATCGAAGATTGGCGTAATAATGCTGGGGACCTTAATGAAAAAGAGGTTTCTGTTTGTTGCTATCCAACCGAGCCAGGCTTTATAAGGGCTTATGTCGAGCTGATTAAGCCTGTTCTTGCCAATGCATCAGCCCAGGGGAAAACGCGCCTGTTGTTTTCTGCCCATGGCCTGCCAGTTAAAAACATCAAAAAGGGCGATCCATATCAATGGCAAATAGAGCAGTCAGTGGCCGCCATAGTGAAAAGTTTGAATGTGAAAGATCTGGATTATAAGATTTGCTATCAAAGCAGGGTAGGGCTGTTGGAATGGCTTTCCCCATATACAGATGAAGAAATCGCCGTGGCGGGAAGGGATGGTGTTTCGGTGGTGCTTGTGCCAATAGCTTTTGTGTCGGAGCATTCTGAAACCTTGGTCGAGCTTGATGTGGAATATAAAGAGTTGGCAGAAGAATGCGGGGTGCCAGGATATTTCAGGGTGCCAACCGTCACCACTCATCCGCAGTTCATCTCTGGCCTGGCCAGTCTTTGCTTGCAATCGTTGGGCAAATCTGTCTGCATAAGGAAATGCCCCGATTGGTGCAAGAAATGTTTCTGTAATGTGGGGTGAAGATGAATATTAAAAGGCTTATCTATCAAAGCTGCCACCGTGGCTGTAAAGAAATGGACATATTATTAGGAGGCTTTATTGTATCGATGTTGGATTCCTTAACGCCGCAGGAACTTTTAGATTATTCCGCTCTGCTTGAAATCAGTGACGCCCAGATATACGATTGGTTGGTTGGCAAGGCAGCTGTTCCAGATGAATTCAACACTCCCTTGCTGCATAAACTTATCGAATTTTCTTACAGGGATAAAGGCTGATGCTGCATTTCCGCAATAAGTATGGTGGATTAAACAGTTACGACTTTCTGAAGTCAGCAGCGATCATTTCTATGGTTATAGATCACATCGGCCTTTTCTTTTATCCCGATGTTCAAATTCTCAGGGTTGTCGGTCGGCTTTCCTATCCGCTTTTTGCCTTTTGCATCGGGTATAATAACAAATATCAAGTCGGAAAAATATTATCACTACTGGCGATAATCATGGCAATTATTCCGGCAATCTTTTATTCTGAAGCTATTTCAATGACTGGATTGTTGCAAGCAAGCGTTCTGTTTTCCATAATCTTTGTTAAGGTGTTTATGGGCTTTGCATCCAAAGCAATAACCAGAAAGAACCTATTTCAATGGTTGGTTATACTAATTTCTTTAGCCCCTCTCACGGGAATATTGTTCCCATATGGAACCATGGGCATGATCATGGCGATTTGTGGATATTTATGTTCAAGCCATAAAGATCATGATGCGTATCCGATGTTTTTGGCGATAAGCCTTGGCTGCTATGCTGGCATCGAGGCATCAAATGATAAATTCACATGGCCCTTGATAACCTGCCTGTTCCTGCTGTTTATCGGCCTTTATACCGCGTTATGCCATTTTAGGATATATCCAGTGAAATTGCCCAAGCCTTTAAGCAAGTTGATGTTGCTTGCATCCAGACATTCCTTGATGATTTATTTTATCCATTACGAGCTGTTTTATTTTCTTCACTTTTTTTGAGAAACGAGTGCTTACATTCCCCTTTACAGCAATAAGTTTTTAATTTATTAATTTATATTACGGTTTAATGAATTTATTTAAAAGGAGAAGGAAATGCCTGTAGCCCAAGAAAAAAAGTCAGTTAATGCAGAAAGTTATGGATTGGTTAATAGCTTTGGTAAAATCATTAATATGCCAGGTAATTTTTGGGGCAATCTTTCATCTAAAACTAAGGCTGTTATAATGGGAGGGGCGATAGCAGGATTAACAACCTTTGTTCAATGGGGATTGCATAAATATAAGGCGGTTAACCAGGAACCACATGGCGGCGGAGCAGGTGATTTTGGTGGCGGAAATGGCGGTGGAGGAGGTGCTCCTGATGGAGGAATAAGCTTTATTGATGCCACTATGCCAACTCTTGTTGCACTAGCAATATCTGCCAACAGTAATGATCTGACAGAAGAACAAATAGAAGAACAGCATGCGCTTCAGAGAGATATTGACACATTGCGGTCTAGCGCGGGTGAAGCTCAAATTGCTGAAGCTGCAATCCCTGCAGAAGGTGCGGTGAATGGGGTTTTAAGTTTTCTTTACAGTTTGCTTCCAGTTAATCTTCTTACTGGAATTGGTGGAATGGGAGTTGATCAAAATAGTGTTCAAACCCCAGCTGAAGAAGCGCAAGAATCTGCTGTTACTAAAACCATCACTTTTGGCGAGAAGAAGGATGAAGTTATAGCAGATGAAGCCCAGCCAGACGCTGATGATGCCAATGCCGTGGAAGCAGTTGAACCTGCTGTTGGTGGTTCTGTTGCTGAAGAAAATAAAGATTCAGATAATGAAGCAGCTGCCGGCGCTGCGGTTGGAGCTAGGATGGTAAGAATCATGGTTCCAGAAGGATTTCGTATATATAAAACTGTTAAAGGTTATTTTATAGGCCAGAACCTAGAAAAAGTGGATAATATAATAGAAGTTAGTGATAATAACATAATATATGAACTGCCTTTTGATGAAAAGGTGGGCTTCATGGTATACCCTGGGTATGAATTAGTTGTTGTAGAGGTTGATGGTAAGAGATCCTTTATTGTGTTGCCTGAATCGGAGCCCGTTAATGATGATGAAGATGAAAATGAAAACCAACCTGTTGTGGATGATGTGCCTGCGACCCCAGAACACACCCCAGAACCTGAGTTAGCCCCAGTCTTAACACCAAGGCCTGGCGCAAATGATGAGGCAAATCCTGCTGAAAGCACCGAGGTTGAATATGATAATAATGAAGTTCCTGGAACCAGAACCCCAAGTCCAATTGATGAGCCTGTTTATGAGCCTTTAGGTGCTGCAGATCATCCTTACGGCCATTCAGGGGCAGAATATGGCGACACGCCTGTATCAACCCCTGATGTAACAGGTGCGACTTCAATGGATAGTATTGCGGATTATGGTGTTTAGGGCTCTATCCATTAAAACCCTTGAATGAATCAAATAATTTATAGGATGCTGGGATAGGGGAGGCGAGCCGAAGGCTTTGGTCCTAGCATTTCAGGGCAGTCCAAGACTATCTCTCGGCTTAACCCGCATCCGCTATATTATTACAGTTAGTGGTGCGATCCATCATTAATGCATTTGATTAGATGGCATGCCACCTTGCAATGATCAGATAGCCACGGCGCGGAAACCGAAATCATCAGAATAAAGGTTGCCTTCCGCTATCTTAATCATGGATTCTATTGGGAGGTTCGCTGCGAAGCTGACGATAGATTCTATGGATGAGCATATAACCGGCGATAATATAGATGCCGTTATATATGGGTTAGATAAGATGCCATCCTTTAGGGTTTTGCCAATAACAGATTCGCTAATTAAAAGCAAAGATGCTGCGGTGAGTGTTCCTATCCCTGCGCCAACCAGGAAGTTGCTGTCACTTATTCCTTCCATCAACACGTTATCTAGTCCTTCAAATGATCCATATAATATAGACAAGGTTGCAATTTTCATAAGAGTTAACATAGGCCATTTCACAATAGCTGTATCTGCTGTAATGATCCCAAAAGCAAATGATCTCGTGTCTTCATAAAGACCGTTGTTTATAGCCCCTATAAATGCATGAGCTAAAGTTGTAGATGAAAGAAGCTCGGTATATGCATTACTAATCATATATTTAGTGGTGTATTTTAGTGCTCCACCGATAATCCCGCCCCAAAGAGTTGGCACTGCTTCTTCTTTTTCTATATCAAGGCTTAATAATTTTCCACGAGCTATATCCCTAAAAGTATAGGTGCATGCAGCGATCATCACTCCTGGCATTGCTGTATATATAGCGTTATCAAGAGGCGGTAAGCCATCATCAGATGGCATTAGATATGTTGCAGCCAAGGCCACCGGTAAATCTATGGTCAAGGCGTCAGTTAAGCTGCCTATTGCGATATTTAATCCGTTGTTTGCATATGTTCTCATGGTAAAGCTCATTATATATTCATTTAAAGGTAGTAAAGTTGTAACACATTACTTTTCGTTAAGCAATATATTATTGACTTAATATGTAAAAAACTAATAGTTATGTTTTATGCCTTTAATTTGCAATAGATAGGCACATGGTCTGATGCCCTTTCCATAGCCCTGAATTCTGGGTGCATGCCTGCTTCTGTCATGATGTCGCAAGCTTGTGAGCTCACTAAAAGATGATCGATGCGCATTCCCTTGTTGTGCGCCCAGCCACTGCTGCGATAATCCCACCAGCTATAGGCTTGGGTGTTTGGGTGCATGGTGCGATAACTGTCGTGTATGCCACCGGTTAATATGGTTCGGAATCTTTTTCGTTCTTCTATGTGGAATCCCAGCTGTCCTTCAAGTTGTTCAGGGCTGTAAACATCGATGTTCTCAGGGGCGACGTTATAATCACCTCCGGCGATGAACACTTCATCATATGCCTGCAGCTCGTTGAAATGGGCGTGCAATCTTTCAAAGAATTTCAATTTATATGGGAAGCGGTCTGATTTCACAGCTGTGCCATTGGGGACGTATACAGAAGCCACCCTTATCGTTCTGCCTTTGATGGTGGTTATGCATTCAGCATAACGCGATTGAATGTCATCTTCATCACCAGGCAGATGTTTTTTGAAATCTTCCATTGGGCCGCGGCTTAATATGGCAACGCCATTATAGCTTTTCTCGCCGTGAATGAAGATGTTATAGCCCAAATCCTCAATCGCCTCGCGTGGGAAGTGAATGTCTTGCACTTTGGTTTCTTGCAATAAAATAACGTCGGGGTTTATTTCTCTTGCTAGGGTGGCGAAGTGCTCAAGCCTTGCGCGGATAGAGTTAACGTTCCAACTGATGATATTGATCATGATTTTTATATGAATAAGGTGCCTTCCCTGGCGCTCCAGCCAAGGCTATTGCTGAAATATATCATGGATCGTGGCTTTTAAAAACAGTTATTTGATGTGGCTGTATTCTTCAAGCCCATGCTTGAATGTTTCCCAATCTTTTTCCCAGTCATTGATACTTAGGCTTGATAGAGCAATCATTTGTGGGTGCAGCTGAAAGTGTGAAAGCTTAAATTCCCATTCAATTCCGCCCAGGCATTTAATTGTTTTATTAAGGTGGTTAACTTCCACAGCATAAGCATGTCCTTTCCAATAACTCAATGGCTTTGAAAAGAGAGTATAGTTCCAATCAGGTGCATCATAGAAATCATGCTCTAGAGTGTAAAATGGATATGTTTTATCATAATCTATAAATCGTTGCAATTTCATGGGTTTTGCATCGGTGTGCATGATATGCAACCAAGTATTGTGCTCTTTTTGAGCTGACATATGAATTGCAGGGAAATAAGGATTTACGCAAGACTTATTGGTGTTTGTGACATAATTGACTTGAAGTGGCTGCCCCATAGAGGTGAGCGTGATGCCTTTGTTATTACTGGTATGAATGCAGTTGTGGATATTCTGGCTGGCACTAAAGTTAACGCTTGGATTTTTCCAATGATATGTAACCTTGATCGCCCACAGCATAATGGCTGATATCAGAAGGGCGGATAGTAATTTTAAGGCATGCTTTATTATTGTTGTGCCTCTGATGTTGAGGCTTTTGTATATAGCATTAATTTAAGGAATGGCTCCCCGGGCCGGACTCGAACCAGCGACCAAGCGGTTAACAGCCGCTTGCTCTACCACTGAGCTACCGGGGAACATGGAATGAATGGTTTATATCAAATATTCTAACTAAATGCCAGCCTTTTTTAATATTTATTTTATTTTATTTGCTGAAAATGCGGCTATGTAGTTTACATCCACCTTTTTGCCCAGGTGCCACTGGTTGGAAATGGGGTTTAATATCATGCCGCTAAGGTTTTTTAGCTGCATGTTTAGCATCATTTCGCACAGTTCTGATGGCTTGATGAACTTGTTCCAATCATGTGTTCCTCGGGGCACCCACCTAAGGACATATTCAGCCCCGATGATGGCGGCGAGATATGATTTTAGCGTACGATTTATTGTTGAGATGAATATAGTGCCGCCAGGGGCCAATAAGGATGTTATGGTTTTTAAGAAGGTGGAAAGGTTGTCAACATGCTCAGCAACTTCCAAGCAGGTGATGATATCATATTTTCCCTTAACTTCTTCCGCTGTTGTGTGGCGATAGTCAATTGTGATGTTTGTGCCCTTGATATAGGTCTTGGCCACGGCGATGTTTTCGGGGCTTGCGTCTATTGCGGTTACGATTGCTCCTGCTCTTGCGAATGGAACTGATGCAATTCCCCCACCACAGCCGATATCGAGTAGTTTTTTGCCCTTTAAGCTTCCTGTATTATCTAAAATAAATTGAATGCGGATTGGGTTCATGCGGTGAAGTTGGCCAAAGGGGCCGTCAAGGCTCCACCAACTGTCGGCCATGGCTGAGAACTTTTCAACTTCGTCGCGGTTAAGGCTGCTGGTGGGGTTAGGCAAGGCAATACCTTTGTAATTTCTCCATGGCCTTGCTTTCGATCTGGCGTATCCGCTCGCGCGAAACCCCTAACTTCTGGCTTAACTCTTCCAGAGTGCTTGCCGGTTCCCTCAGCATGCGAGCAGCAATAATCTCGCGTTCGCGCTGGTTTAATAATGCCATCGCTGCGTTCATTTTGCTTTTTTTATAGTTATATTCATTGCTTTCAAGAGCCTTTAATTCTGGGCTGTCGGTTGGGTCCATCAGGGTGTCAATCCGTTCCACGCCATCGCTGTTCACATCATTTAATAAATTTTCATGGCCAATCATGCGGGAATCCATGTCAATCACATCTTGTTGCGAAACATTAAGTTGGCGGGCGATCTCCGCAGCGTTTTCTCTGATGTCGCTGCGCCCATGAACATTTAGAATTTTATTTTTAATGCGACGAAGATTAAAGAATAATTTCTTTTGCACGGACGAGGTGCCAATCTTCACCAATGACCATGACTTTAAGATGTAATCCTGGATATATGCCTTGATCCACCACATGGCATAGGTGGAAAGGCGGTGCCCCATTTCCGGGGCGAATTTTTTCACGGCATGCATCAGGCCGATGTTGCCTTCGGCTATTATATCTGTCATTGGCAGGCCATATCCACGATAACCCATGGCTATTTTTGCAACCAGGCGCAGATGGCTGGTGACGAGGGTGTGTGCAGCTTTGAGGTCTTGATGTTGTTGTAGTCGTATGGCAAGAGCCAATTCCTCTTGCTCGCTCAGCATTGGGAAGTGCTGAATGTCTTGCAGGTATTTAGAAAGCCCGGCTTCAGACGTAATGGCGGGCATAAAATTATAAGCCATGATAACTAGCCTCCACTCATATTGTTCAGCAGTGATTATATCATACTCTGTTTGGTGATGCTATATCATTTTCTTAAATGCCAGTGAAAAATTAATGGGGATAGGGGGGATTGTGCAGCCAAATTGCCAAAGCGTATAATCCACTCATGCGTATATAACAAGCCAGGGCCGTTGCTCTGGGGCGAGGCTTTATATTCTTCCAATTTCAATCATCAAGGGGTATTAATTATGAGTAATTTAAATTATCAAACAATCAACGCAGATATTCAATTAAAAAGCATGGATGCAAAGGGGTGTTTTTATGGGTATGCAAGTGTGTTTAATATTGTAGATCAGCAAAATGACATGATAAAGGAAGGTGCTTTTTCAAGATCGGTCGCTGACCCTAGGGGTGTTAAATTGCTATGGCAACATATGAATGAAGAGCCTATAGGCGTTATAGAAGAGTTGAAGGAAGGCCCCTATGGTTTGTATATCAAAGCCAGGCTGCTGCTGGATATCCCCAAGGGTAGAGAGGTTTACTCCCTTATAAGCAATGGCGCGATAAACGGCCTAAGCATTGGTTATATGATAGAGGATTATGATTATAATCAAGATGGTGTAAGATATATAAACGACCTGACCTTGATGGAAGTCAGTGTTGTGACCTTTCCGGCTAATGTTTCTGCTAACATCACTCAAGTGAAGGGGGGCGAACCTTCCATACTTGCATTTGGCAAGGTGCTTGATGCGGCTATAAACAAATTGAAGGAGTTTTTGCAATATGGTTGTTTATAGCCCATCATAAAGTTTTTGATATAAGGGTGAAAGATATTGCGCATTTGTTTTACAACCCCTGTGGTGAGCCGTCTTCCTGGGATATTGTAGCGCTCATTGTATTTTGTACGCTAAATTACGGTTGTAATATACCTACTATAGATACATTTTTACGCTTATTAATATATGAAGTCGGTCGTTATGCGTCTTGTTTATAGCGGGGCGCGATGTTGTAATTGGGTTTGTAATATGGTGCTTTAAGGGGTGTTGCAGTCGGATAGCTGCGCCTCTAAACTCGCTATATTGGCGGATAGTAAGCTGTGTATCCCTTCTTGGAGGGGTGGGCATCTAGGGGGTGGTGCATTAACTATGGCCACCACTGTTATTGAACAATTATGGAAATAAATTGCAGAAATATTACCTTAATATATCTCGCATAAAAAATATGAAGCAAAGGTATTAATAAGCAGCAAGGTATTGTAATTGTATGATTGATATGCCATTATGCCACCTAATATTAACTTAAAGGTATATCTAAATGAGACATGTTGGTGGCGTTGCTCCCGTAAATGGTGTTACTCAGGCATTCAAAGACATAAAAAAGCCTGTTGAAGTTGACTTTAACGAAGTGGTTACATATTTATCTAATGCAATATATGACGAAAGCCCCGTCGTTAATGTAAATGATGACGAAACCTACCCAATTATGAATACTCAAGGTGATTGGGAAGGTGATTGGAGCGCTTGTGCCTTCAAGAGGCAGGGCGATTTGATAGTCGAAAAACTTGCAGAGATTTTGGATGATAAAGGTGTGCCGAATGAAGTTATGCCAGGCAAAACCATATTGCGCGTTAAAAAGTATTTCAAGGCACCAGTCTTAGAAGGTATTGAAAAAGTTGCTGTGAATTCAATTAAGGAGGTGTTAGAGGGGTTTTATTACAAATTATCTATTAAAAAGGCTGAAATGAGTTCGGAAGATTTTAACTTGTGCAAGGGGCCAATCATTGATGCCATTAGAAATGCGGAATTCAAATGCGCACCCGGCGGATATGATGATTTGCAAGGGGTGATGGTGAAAGCAAGCTCAATGTTTGATGGTAATGATTCATTAATGTATAACATTAAGTATCAAACATTAAAGATGATTGCTGCTGAGTATGTTAGAGAAGATGCTGAGATTCTAGAATGGCGTTATCCCAACCTTACCCCAACACAGCGTATTGGCAATGAGAAGCATTTTATTAATGAACTCCTTAAAAGCGTCGCTGATGAATATAATATTGTAATTGAGGATGTATACGCAACCAAGATTTTTTCATGGTTTTCGGATGACCTGAAAGATCGTCTTGCTCGAAATTATGGAATTAATTTTATCATAAAGACGATGCAGCAAGAGATATTGGGTTTTTTGCCAGATAAAAGTGCTTTAAATATGTCGAACCCAATGAAATATAACGAAGCCATTATTTCGATCGATAGGGTGTTAAAATTATTGTCCACAAGTGCTGAGAAAATTTTGCCAATCAATGTGATATTGACTGAAAATGGAGATGATTATAAGCCTAGTCATGAGAATATGATTGAACTTATGGTTATAAGTTATCTTCAATCCCAAGGATTTATAAATATTAAACTTATAGATCATGAGTGGATGAAGGCTGCCATTGCAATGAATGATAAAGCTATGATGGGAGAAATCTGTAACCGTATGATCGAAAAAAGTGATGAAAAGGGTTTCTTGCAACATCTATATTTAGCAAAGATGTGGGATAGGGATGAGCTAGTGGATTTTATGCTGAAAGGCCGTGATGCAGATGCAGTTATATTTTATTTGCTTTCTCTTGCTTTTGATCAAAAAGATGATAGAAGAGCAGAGCTCATGATTAACCTGGCGAAAGAGAAGTGCGATTTTTCTCGCTGTTTTGGTGATAATGGGCAATCTATTATAACTCTTCTGATGGATAATCAAAAAAAGGTGGCAGTTGACGAAATATTAAGTGTTGCTGGAGGGAAGGATATTATCCACGCTTTATTCCATGAATCTGCAAAATATGCCGATGGACATAATATGGGTAATGTAATTAAATTAGCTCACAAAAAAGAAATTCTACGTGATTACTTCAATCCGCAGGAAGTGGGTGGCGAAAATGCCTTGGTAAGGGCAATGAAGTCACTAGAAAGCCACGATGAAGCGATATTAAAGCTGATTAATATGGGCTATGAATTTGGTGTCTATAAATATGATGTTAGACCTTTGCTAGAGCTTGCTGTGGCTCGACCTGGAGGAGCTGTAGCTGACCATATTATGACTGTGCAAAGGAATATTGCTTGCAGCAAGGGTATAGATTTTGGTCAAGATAGACATCTATATGCTAATATAGCTGGAATATTCGCAGGGGCTGGTAAGTGGGAGAATTTCTCGAAACCAGGCTTGTTATCCAATGCAATCGAATCAAGAAATATTGGTTTCATAGAGGTTATGCTGCGACATTTGTTGCAGCTTAGTTATGAGTCGACAGAAAGACAGATTAATGATGCTAGAGAAAGGATTATAGAAAAGGGTGCTCAAGGCAACCAAAGTGCTGTTCAAAAAGAAAAGGGTTATATAGCCGATTTAGAGAGAATGAAAGAGAAATTAGATGATGTAGTTGAAATGTTAAGTCGAATTGCCTACACTACGTCAGTTAAAAAGATATTGTCGGAGAATTCTATTACACCAACCTATCTCAACGCAATGGCTAGCAAAAATGATTTAACAAAAGTTCTTATAAGAGTTTTTGGTGCTCGCGCACTGAGCTTTGTTAAGGAAATGGACCATGCGCTGCAAAATGAATTCATCAAAGTTATGGTTCTTAATTTTTATGGATTATTAGATACTTTAACTGATAAAGATGAATATCAAGAGTGCGATGCTGAGTCAGTGAGTCTTGTTTGCGATTTTACTGATGGTGTCAAAGACTTATTTTCACACTGTTTAGACAATCCATCATTGCATTATCCAGAAGAAGCTGGCTATGGCCATTCACTGAAAGATGTTGCCTTAAATATATTCAGAAATAAAATGCAAAGGGAGGGGGTTTTAGAAAACTCTATAAGAAATATATTAGGCGCAGAACAAGTTGATAAATTAATAGCTTTAATTGCCGAGCTTGGTTCTGAAGAAGAGTTGACTCATACGATTGAGTTGGCAAAAAAATATGAAAAATTCAATCCACTAGGGCAGATCACTCAATTAATTTTGCAGGCTGATGAGGAAAATACTATCCAATCTTTCACCAAACTATTAATGACCCTTAACGATTTAGAGTATGATATAGAAGATTTGCTATATCAATATGCTGGTGGTGCGACGGGAGATCAATATCGTATTAATGTAGTTTTAGAAGTGGCAATGAAATTAGGTGTCGCCGAAAAATTATTCAAGAACGACCATATTCGCGGAATTCTTGAGGAAAAGGTAAGGGGTATATTAGCGGCTGATGAAGAGGGAAATATAAATCTTGATCTTCTGAATAAAGACATAATTACCATTGTTGCCTATGCTTCAGACGATCTTTTTAATGAGTGTTTAGCAGTTATAGAAAGCTTAGGCGCAAGCTTGGATGTTGAGATTGAATGTAGCGACGAGGAAGACTTGTTAACTGGCACTTTGATTTATAACCTTATAGAGAATGGAAAGACGGAGTTTTTAACTAAAATTTTGGAAAGATTATCTAAACAGGATGTTTCTAATATATTATCTGGATATGCTTGGAACTATGCTATGCATTATAAAGATGAACATTGTGCGCAAATGAAAGTGATGGCCGATTTGGCTGCCCAGTTTGGATGTATGTCAGAGATGCTTGAAACTCTCCCGTACGAGGAAGTAGAAGGCTTCATGGCTATATTCATTTTTGATGGTGAAATCGAGTCGTTAAAGATAGCAATGTCTGTAGTTGAAATAGAGGATTTTATCGGCGAATTTCCTCATGATGGTTTACTGTCTCTAGCTGTTACAGAGGGTAAGAAATTTGCAGATACCATTCTTAATTATGCTGAAGATGAATTAGATTCGGAAGGGTTTCTAACCATGCTGAATAATCACAATGCTTTAAAAACGGTGATTGATTGTAAAAATATGGATTTATTCGAGAGAATATTAAATCTGGTCCAGGGTAAAGAAGGGATTGCAGATTTATTAGAGGAATCAGAAGGTTTGAGATATGCTGTAATCGATGCAGATGAAAGATGGTTGTTAAAAATAAAAGAAGTCGCTTGTAGCGCAGGTCATAAAGATGATTTCATTAAATTTCTGAGGGAAGTTAATGAAGGTATTCTACAGCTTCCTGAAGGAAGGAAGGATCTATTAGATCTTATCCTCATGGAAGATGGTGTGGAGGAATTAAACATCTCTACCGATTCTGAATCCAGGAGTAATGAGGGGGATGTTAGCAGCTTGACAGGTGAACATTCTGGCGATGATGCATCTGTGATAAATGAAAGTTTTGTTAGCGGTGATGAGTTAACTCAGTCTGAATGTAATTCTCTAGCAGCGTTAGCGGATGGATCTGATTCAGAGAGCGTTGCATCTTCTGGTGCTAGTGAAGATAGTAAGTTTGATGAGATGTTTGAGCCATTGCTCCCTAGCGGGGCTGTAAGAATAGCTAATCCTGCTGTGCCAATGACTACAAGGAAAGTGATGGGATTGGGTTGGACGGAAATTTCAGAAGATGAAGCTATAACCGTTGTTAGATCGACAGCCGCAGCAGCTGCTGCTGCTCGTGATCTGCCAGTACCGCTTGCTGCTCTTGCTGATGATCTATTACCTATTAGCGGTCTTTTAAGTGGAGCGCCTCTTCCTCCGATGCCAGCAACCCCAAAGAAAAGAGGTTTTGATTTTGCTAATGAAAATGGGAATGAAAATCTGACGAGCTTGAAAAGGGATTTTGATAGAGAAGACGAGGTATCTTCTAAAAGAGCGCGCACCATCTGATGTAGTGACATAAAAACCATTGCCCCCGAATGCCATGTTTACCTGGCATACGGGGGTTCGGTTGATCCTTCTACTTCCCAGTTTTTTTGGTTTGGCATGTTTGATGCTGAGTGCATTGTCCTGCATCTTTAAACATATCCACAACTTCCATTGCAGCCTTGGTGCCAATTTCCATCATCTCTTTAGCTTGATTGCAAGAGCTTTCAACCACATTAGCAACATATTGCGATTGCAGGGTGTGTAATTCTTCTGGCGAGCGAGAAGACATAGCATCGCGAGCGCACTCAAACCCTTTATGGGTGTTTTTTTGGATGATTTCTGCATTTCTGCGGGTGGAGTTTTGTGCGAATTCAACAGCTACTTGATTGGCAGAAGTTATCAATTGCATATTCTTGCTGAATGCATCGCGCATTGCAGTGAAATCAGGCATTTGAAATGAAAACAGATTTTGGAAGAAATTTTGATTGCTCATGATGGGCTCCTCTAGAAAATATTGACCTAACACATTAATTGTTAGCATCATAAATGCCTATATGCAACATTATTTTTATATATTAAGTGAAAAAACGTAGTTTGCCCTATTGAACATAGAATTTAATTATTGTATATTGATGTTATTGGTTTTTAAGAAATTTGAAGCCAGGCGGATGAATGCCAGTTGTTGGTGTCTCTCTGCAATTTATTGCTTATATAGTATGAAGAAATCTGAACCCGACCCCATATTAAGCAACAATATCATCATTGACGTTGTTGTGGACGACACAAGTTGGTATACATTGCCATTCGATTGCAAGGATCATGCTGAAGAGATTTTGTATGCCGTTCTTGATAAGCTGAATATAAGCAAAGGTGGCGCGCCGTTGGAGATATCCCTTCTTCTGGCCAACAACGCCAGGCTGCAAGCCCTAAATCTGGATTTTAGATCAATAGACAAGCCAACCAATGTGCTGTCTTTCCCCTATGCCGAGGTGCAGCCATCAAATTTAGAAGAAGCACTAAGCGTTGAAGAGGCTATATACCTTGGCGACATAGCCATCAGCTATGAAACCATAGCCCAAGAAGCAAACGATCAGGATAAAACCTTTAAAAACCACCTCACTCATATGATAATCCATGGATTATTGCATCTTTTGGGTTATGACCACATCGATGATGAAGAAAGGGAGTTTATGGAATCCTTAGAAATTGAGATATTAAGAGATAAATTCAATATATCAAACCCATATATAATTTAATAATTAGTGAAAATGAGCAAAAAATATAAACTACCCGTTGTAATATCTTTCATAAAAGGCTCGTGGGGCAACATAGCCAACAGAAATAGGCCGGTTTCTTTAATAGATTCAGTGAGCGAACTTATTAAAGAGCATGAAAACAATCCATCCACTGCCAGTGAAGAGATGGATATTCTGGAAAACTTTGTCGATTTTGGCGACCTAAAGGTCAGCGAGGTGATGATACCCCGTACCAATATGATTGGCATCCCGCACAACGCCAACTATAAAGAAGTGAAAGAGATAATATTAAATGCTGGCCACACCAGGTTCCCAATATATAAAGACAGTCTAGATTCGGTTGTTGGGTTTGTGCATGTGAAAGACTTTATGAAGTTTATCGATAAACATCAGTCGTTTGGCATCAGCAAAATAATGCGCGAGGCGATATATGCACCAAGAGCCATGCGGGCGGTTGATCTTTTGGGCAAGATGCGTAAATCAGGCGTACACATTGCAATTATTTTGGATGAATATGGTGGCACAGATGGATTGGTCACCATTGGTGACGTTGTGTCAGAGATCATAGGGGATATGCGCGATGAGCACGATACTAATCGTGATAAAAACTTTTTGACCTTAATCTCTGATGGAAGCTATTACATTGATGGCAGGGCTGATATTGAAGAAATTGAAGAGGCTTTGGATATATCCCTATCGGAAGAAGATGGTGATTATGAAACCTTCGGCGGCTTTATCATGTCGTTTCTTGGCAGAATTCCTGAGAAGGGTGAAAAGTTCTTCCATCAATCAGGGATTAACATTGAAATCACTGAAGCCGATGCCCGCCACATAAAGCAAACCATCGTCACCAAAGCGCAAAATTTCAATAACGGGTTTTAAGAAGAAAAAAGAGGGAGGTGATTTAGTTTATTTATTACTGTATTCCGGCCGAACTTCAGCATAACCAACTATCTGATAAACCCCATCACTAGGTCTGCTGCCTTTTGGCTGGCGGTATCGCCATCTGGGATCAATGCCTTTTGCACCATCTTATATTCACTCATGGCATGCTTGCGTTGCAGAGAATTGCTCAACAGTGGCATCAGGTTAGAGCTGATAAGCTTTGGAGTGCATTTTTCTTGTAATAATTCAGGAATAATGCTCTTGCCTGCGATTATGTTGGCTATAGAAACGTATTTGATATTCAGCTTGCGCTTGATATACCAAGCGGTGATGAAGTTGACTTTATAAGCCACCACCATCGGCACCATGTGCCCGAGCACTTCAAGGGAAGAGGTGCCAGATTTCACAAGGGCGGCGGTGCACTTGGGTAGCATCTTATTCTTTTCTGCGTGGGAATCAATGATTTGGAAATATGCCTCGGGAAAATGCTTGCTGAGTGATTCCTTAAGGTGGGGAAGGGTGAAAACTATACATTTCAAAGAGGGGTGTTTCTTATGCATCAATCTGCAGCTTTCGGCAAATATTGGTGCATGCCGGTTGATTTCACCCATCCTGCTGCCTGGCATCACAGCCAGTGTTATGGGTTTTGCTGGTTTTGGGGTTGCATGGGAGAGGTCTTCAAATATAGGATGCCCAACATAAGTCGATGGCACCTGAGCCTTGATGAAATAAGGCGCTTCAAAGGGCAGTATCAAAATTTGATGATCATATAATTGCTTTACTGTTTTAACCCTTTCTGGTTTATAAGCCCACACAGATGGTGCAACATAATGAATTATTGGTATGGATTTGCCTAATTTGGCGCGCAGCATCTTCACCAGGCGGAAGTTAAAGCCGGGGGAATCTATGGTTATCACTATGTCTGGCTTGAACTTCAATATATATCGATAGGTCTGATGAAGGCGATAAATTATGCGGATAATCTTTGGCAAAATCTCAGCAAATCCCATTATTGATATGTCAGACATGGGGAATAAGCTTTCAATGCCAAGGGCCTTCATATTTGCGCCGCCAACCCCTTCAATCCATGGCCCTAAATCTGTGTTGCGTAGGGCCTTGACTAATTTGGCGGCAATTAAATCGCCAGATGGCTCGCCCGCGATGATAAATATTTTTTTATTCATGGGTGAAAGCAATCCAAGTGATTTATCTTATCCATCAATTCATCGGATATGGCGATGGCAGCTTCGGCCACCTGCATCATCTCGTCCATTTTGCCATTGCAGTGAAGCAAGATGTCGCATCCTGCTTTTAAAGAATCATCGGCACGTTCTTTAATAGAGCCAGCTAATGCCTCCATCGAAAGATCGTCAGTCAAGATGATTCCCTTGAAGCCAATTTCGTTCCTGATGTAATATATTACGGTGGGGGAGGTTGTGGCGCACCTTTGGCTGTCCAACGCTTCATAAACTATATGGGCGGTCATGGCCATCTTTTGTGTGGATAGAGACCTGAAAACTTTAAAGTCAGTTGCTTCTAGGGTTTCTAATAAAGAGCTTACCCTTGGCAATGAAAAGTGCGAGTCGCATAATGAGCGGCCATGGCCGGGGATATGCTTGATTATGCTTTGCACCCCTTCATTTGCAAGGGCGGAGCAGACGGCTTCTGATAGGTGTGCGACTGATTCTGGGTCGCTGCCAAAGCTTCTGTCGCCAATCACTGAATGGGCGCCTTCTATGTGCAGGTCGGCAACGGGGGCACAGTCAACATTGATGCCTAAAGACTTTAATGTTTTGGCGATTTTAAGATAGTTGTTATAAACATCGGTGTAGGCATGTTGCGCATCTTTCAGTGCGGTTAATGCTGCCATCGATGGTGTTTTTTCAAAGTATTTTTCCGGCAAGCGTGAAACTCTGCCCCCTTCTTGATCGATCATAATCAATGGCGCATAGCCGTGGCATAATTGATTGAGAGAGGCTGTCAGCTGTTTCATTTGCTCGGGATTGTCGCAGTTGCGTTTGAACAGGATGAAGCCTATTGGCTGATGGTCCGAGATGAAAGCTCGTTCTTCGGCAGTTAATTCCAGGGCTGAAACCCCTGTTATAAAGTTTTTTATTTTATGGCTCATAATCCCCTCACTCGTAAATTATAAAACATGCGTTGTTATGCTTTTTTAAATCGTCACACAATTCTTTTGCTGGTGTTTCTTCTATATCTATCACCCATAGATAAAACATTTTATTACCATTCTTCGCGATTTTCTCAGTGATTTTATGTTTGTTAGATTGAAGTGATTTAATTTTCTTGCTCAAGCGCGTCCACTCTTGATCGGCATCTGGATGGTTTTTTAGAACGGCTATCCTCACCTTCACCTTACCAGTGTGAGATTCTGGCGTTGTTTGGGGGATTAAATCGAAAATATTGCCACTGGCTTGAGGCTGCGCAGTGGTGATTACTTCTTCAGCGATGGGTGGTTGTTCGGCTGCTGCTTGTGGCGCAGTTGCCCCGAAATATCGATCTATGATTTGGTTGATTTTCTTTTGATCAGTGTCTGATATCTGTGGCTGTATCAGGGCATGGCCTTTTTTCAGTTGATGATAAATAGCCTTGTTTTGATTGGATATAATCAAGCCACCTGGTTGCACGGGCTGAGTTCTTAGAGGGGAAGGATCTCGCTGAATAAGAGGGAGATCTGATATATCCTTGATTGGTTTGGTGTCTATATAGGCATAGATTGTGAGGGTGCTGAGGCCAATTGAGGCGATCAAAAATGCAGCAATGCCAGCAAGGCGCATTTTGGAAGATGGTTGTGGCATTTCTTCCATAGACCTGCGCTGCATGTTACGAAGATCAAGCTTAGGCATAGTTATATTTAACTGACGTATCTTATCCATGGCTGGTTATAATGTTAATGATACCAGGTCATTGTATAGCAACAAAATTTTCTTAGCAAGGAGTTATGCTTTTATAAAGGTAATTAATAAGCCTAGGTTTTATATAATACGACCTTTTATTGCATTAATATTCGCCAGATGTTAATATATAACGCAAAAAATACAAGCGGGGATTTGACTATGAAAACTGGAAGTCGGTATGCCAAGGAAACTGAGCCAGGAGGAAGTATGCATAGTAATGTAGGGATGTATTTCAAGGTTGATGCCAAACGGCTTTCAAATAAGGAAAATAATCTTTTTGAAGCGATTAAGGATAAGCGTGACTTTGCTGTAGGAAAGCTCTTGAAGAAGGGGGTTGACCCAAATATTGTGGCGCCAGGAGGTAGTAGGCCACTTACCTACGCTATGGAATTTGGGAGCTTAAAAACGATAGAATTGCTTTTGAAAAAAGGGGCTGATATAGAAGGTAGGAATATGTCAGATGGAGCGCGGCCATTGTTGCTTGCAGCAGAAGGTGGGCGTAGCGAGATTGTCGAATTTCTCATAGCAAAAGGAGCGAAAATAGATGCAGTGGCCGCCGATGGTGTGACGCCCTTAAGGGGCGCAGCAGGGTTGGGAAAAACCGAGGTTGTTAAGATTTTGCTAGATGCTGGGGCAAACATAGAGGCGATGGCTATCGATGGACTCACCCCGCTTTATGCCAATTTTTTAGAAGGAAATTTGCTAACTACGCAGGTGTTGCTTTCTGCTGGTGCCAATGCTGGTTTAATGATTCAGGGGCGTAATTCATATCATCTTGCCAAGCCTGAAATGAAGTCAGAGCTTGATCAATATTATTCAGACCCATTTTCTTATGTGCAAAACAGCCAGCACAACAGAAATAACGAAATTCGCATGAAAAAGGCGCTAGAAAGGCTAGAGGCATTTAGAGAGGAAGTGGATGTATTTATAAAGGGAAGGCAGTTAATTGAATCGTTAAGGGCCGAGGTTAAAGAAGATAATAGCTGGGTTGCTAGGATAACGGAAGGGCGCTTCGGAATTAAACTGTCAGGAAAGGGGCGCTGAGAATTTTTCCTGAACCATCATTAAGTCTTTAGTTGCCTTTTGGTGTGAAATTGTCTAGCATAATGAAGCATAGAATAATATATAAAAGGCAGAGCAAGTGGATAATAAAGATTTAGTGACTGGAACTTCTTTAACCCCGGTTTCCATCGCGAGTGAGATGCGTAATTCATATCTGGATTATGCAATGAGCGTTATTGTGAGCCGTGCCTTGCCAGATGCCCGAGATGGCTTGAAGCCAGTGCACAGACGCATTCTCTTTGCGATGCATGAAAACAATAACTATTTTGATCGCCCTTATAAGAAATCTGCCCGTACGGTGGGTGATGTTATCAGTAAATATCACCCACATGGCGACGCTGCCATTTATCAATCATTGGTGCGTATGGCGCAAGACTTTTCTTTACGCATTCCATTGATTGATGGGCAGGGTAACTTTGGTTCGATGGATGGTGATGCTGCGGCGGCAATGCGTTATACTGAAGTTAGACTAGCCAAGATTTCCGCCACCCTTTTATCCGACCTTGACATGGACACGGTCGACTTCCAGCCGAACTATGATAACGCTGAAACAGAGCCTAAAGTTCTGCCTGCTGGGTTCCCTAACCTTTTGGTTAATGGCACGAGCGGGATTGCTGTTGGTATGGCAACTAATATACCAACTCATAATTTGGGCGAAGTTATAGATGCTTGCTTTGCATATATCAAAAATCCTGAAATCACCCTGGATGAAATATTGAACTTTGTGCATGGGCCAGACTTCCCAACAGGTGGCATAATTATGGGGCAAAGCCGTGCGCGCAATGCCTTGGCAACCGGCAGGGGTTCTGTTATTATCCGCGCTAAAACTGATATTGAAGAGTTGGGTGGAAAGCCTGCCATCATCATCACCGAGGTGCCATACCAAGTGAATAAAGCCGAGTTGGTGAAGAAGATAGAAGACCTGGTTAAAAACAAAATCGTTGAAGGGATAACCGAGCTTCGCGATGAGAGTAATAAATTAGGAGTTCGCATTGTGATAGAGTTGCGCCGTGATGCGGTGGCAGACGTGGTGTTAAACCAACTGTTCAAGCACACAGTGTTGCAAACCAGCTTCGCCTATAACATGCTGGCGCTGGATCATGGTCGCCCATTATTGATGAATTTGCTGGATGTGATCAGACTGTTTATTGCATTTAGGGAAGAAGTGGTGACAAGGCGCACCATATTCCTTCTGAATAAGGCCAGAACAAGGGCCCACGTTCTTATTGGTTTGTTCTTGGCTGTTGCCCAGATTGATGAGGTGATAGCCTTGATTAAGACATCGCCAGATCCTAACGTTGCTAAGGAAAAACTTATGGCCCGCAGATGGCCGGCAGATGTGGTGGAGCCATTGTTAAGGTTGGTTGATGATTATCGCAATGCCATAGAGAATGGCCAATGTTCATTCACGGAAGAGCAGGCTAAGGCGATATTAGAAATGCGCCTGCAACGCCTCACCGGCCTAGAGCGAGATAAAATAGAAGGGGAGTTAAAGGAACTGGCAGCACAAATCGCCAGATATCTAGAGATTTTGAGCGACAGAACAATTCTCTTTGACATCATCGAAAAAGAATTATTAGAGATCAGAAATAATTTCGCCACCCCAAGGCTGACTGAGATCTCGATCAATGAAGACGACACAGATATAGAAGACCTAATTCAGCGCGAAGACATGGTGGTCACCACCACTATGGGCGGATATATTAAACGGGTGCCTCTTGACACCTATAGGGCGCAAAGGCGCGGTGGAAGAGGGCGTTCAGGCATGGCGACCCATGATGATGACTTCACCACCGATGTGATCGTCACCAACACCCATGCGGCCATGCTGTTCTTCAGCAACCAGGGCAAGGTTTATCAAAGCAAGATTTATAAATTACCATTGGGCAGTCCGCAATCTAAGGGCAGAGCCTTGATAAACATCTTCCCACTGGCCAATGATGAGAAGATAAATTTCATCATGCAGATGCCTGAGAACAAGGAAGAGTGGGCCAATATGAGCATCATGTTTGCCACGGCAAACGGCAATATGCGTCGTAATGATTTGGCGGCATTCACCAATATCCAATCTAATGGAAAAATAGCGATACGCCTGGATGAAGATGATAAATTGATTGGGGTTTGCCCATGCCATCCTGATGACCATGTGATGCTTGCAACAAGGCAAGGCAAGGCGATGCGTTGCCCGGTTGATGCAGTGCGGATATTCAAAAGCAGAACTTCTGACGGTGTGCGCGGAATAAAACTGGCTGCGAAAAACGATAAGGTGATTTCCATGTCTATCCTCAAAGGAAGCGAGATGGATATTGTTAAGCGTGAGGAATATCTGAAAATTCCAGAATCTGTGCGTATGCAGGCAGCGGCAGCTGAAAATGAAGACGCAGCCAAGCAATGCTTTGCAGGATTGACTTTTGTCGATTTAACCATTGATGAGGTGGTGCAGTTTGCCCGCAGTGAAGAGTTCATCCTTGCGATCACTGAAAAGGGGTATGGCAAACGCACATCAGCTTATGAATATCGCATCACTAACAGAGGCGGTCAAGGGGTGGGCAATATAAACACCTCCGATCGCAATGGTTCAGTGGTGGCCACCTTCCCAGTTGGCAATCAAGATCAGCTTATGCTTATCACCAATGGCGGCATCTTAATAAGAATGAGTGTTGAGACCATCCGCATCACAGGGCGTAACGCTCTTGGGGTGACCTTGATTGACACGAAGGCTGGGGAAACAGTTATATCTGCCTCTAAAATTGCAGAGAGCGATTCTGCAGAAGAAGAGGGCGATGAAGAGGTGGCTGAATAATATTATTGAGGGTTAGTGATTATGTCTAAAACAATATTACAGCTAGATGCATTAAGATCAGCCAATGCTGAAAAATCGCCATATACTCATTTAGTTGCCAGCGGCGTTTTATCTGATAAAGATAAAAAGAAGCTAAATGCTGATTTCCCAGAAATAGCCACCCCTGGGTTTTTCCCATTGGAATCACTGGGGGAGTTGCGCGGATCATTTAAAATATTAGTCCATGAAATGCAGTCATCAGAGCTTGCTGATATTTTATCAGAAAAGCTTGGGGTTGACCTTCGCGGCAAGCCAAGCATTGTTACGGTTAGAAAATGGTCTGCGATTAAGGACGGCCCAGTGCATAACGATGGGGCTTCCAAGATTGTCACCGCCTTGGTTTATCTCACAGAAAACTGGCCTGAGGATGAAGAGGGTGGAAGGTTTGCCGTTTTATCCAGCGATAAGGGCTTTCAAGACACAGTCACAGAAGTGATTCCATCTTATGGCATGTTCTCGTGCTTTGTGCGGTCGGATAATTCATGGCATGGCCACAAGCCATTCGCAGGTGAAAGAAGGGTTGTGCAGATTGCCTGGCTTAAAAGTATGGATGACCTGCATCGCAAAACAAGGCGCGGCCGCATCTCGCATTTCTTAAAAGGCTTGTGGAAGAAGTTTCTTTAGTGTGTAGGAGTTTAATTTTTTCTGGATCTCCGGAAACCAAGCTGCGCTTAATTTCTGAAGATGACGTCACATAACCAGGTAAAACCAAAGAGATTAATCTTTTCTGTGGACGAAAGGCCAATATTGCATTATTTTTTTAATCTATTAAATAAATATATAGCCCGCAATGACATCTTTCATAAGCCATAGCCCTAACTCCGTAATGCAGCAGGTGCTGCTCAATCTTGGTAAAGGTAACTTAAAGGCTGCGAGCAATATGGCGGCAGTGCTTATGGAATTGCACCCAAAAAATGAAAACATTATGTTGGTGGCGGCGGAAGTTAAGTTTGCAAAGCCAGGTGAAGAAGAGCAGGGGATGGAGCTGTGCAGAAAGGCGTTGGCTTTATCAACATCCCCCATGCCATTCACCAATTTGTCAAACAGGTTATATAAAGCGAAAAAGTGGGAATGGGTTGAGAAAATATTAAAGGATGTGAGCAAGAAATATCCTGATTCATATGATGCATTCAATATATTGGGATTGGTTTTAAGAGAGAAAAAGAACTTTCTTGAATCGATCGAGGCATGCACAAAAGCCACTCAGATTAACCCCCGGGTAGACAGAGCATGGCTTAACTTGGGAATCGTTTTCTTGCTGTTTCAGAAATATAAAGATGCTTTAGAAGCCTTCACCAAGGCTGTTGAGATAAGCACGACGGCTTTTTCCCTGCATTTAAAAGCCGCAGCCCATATCAAACTTGATGAAAATCAAATCGCACAAGAATTGTTGCAGAAAGCGCTGCTATATTCACCAGGGGACGCTAATATCATCGTTGACCTGTGCTCCACCTATTATAACCGCCAAGATTTTGACCCAGCATTGGCACTTATTGTCGATGCCATTAATAAAAGCCCGACAAACCTTGAACTGTTGAAAACCAAGGCGGTGGTTCTCAGGCAGATGGGAAAAGCTTATGAGACGATTAAAATATTAGAAGAAGTTTTAAAGCAGCAGCCAAATGATGTTAAAAGCTGGGTGTTTTTAGGCAATGCATATTATCACGCTCTGGGTGATTCTAAGAAGGCCAGAACCTGTTATGAAAGGGCTTATGCACTGGATCCTGATGACCCAGAAGTGGTGGAGAAAATGTGCACATTTTTACAGGAGGTGCGCGAGGGAACAGTGAGCTCTAACATTGCAGACAGCCATATGCTGGCATGCAAATTAATTAAATTACTCCCCGATCCATTCCCTGTTGCAGGGGCAATTCAGCCATCTTTGCTGAAAGTATTGGATTATGATATGCATGATAAACTGGGTGATATAGGGAAAATAATCAGCACCTATATTGGTGGAATTCAGATGGGCCGAATTAAAACCATGGAAGATAGATTGAATTTCGTCGAAGCTCATCGAAAATGGGGAATAAAGGCAGAAGAAGGGGCATCGAAAAAGCCTGTGCTCAGAAGGGTTAGGCAGCGCCTTAACAATAAGGTCAGGATTGGAATTCTCTCTTCTGACCTGCGCAACCATCCGGTGGGATATTTCGCTTGGCCTATCGCGGAATATATAGATAAAGATAAATTCGAACTCTATTGCTATAGCGCCTTTTCTTATGAAATAGATGCCACACAAAAAGCCTTTATGGAAAGGTCGGAAAAATTTAAAACATATCGTGAAGAAAGTATTCATGAAATAGCCCAATCCATAACCGATGATGAGTTGGATATCATGTTTGAATTGGGCGGCAGAACCCTCTATAACAAACTTGAAGTTTGTGCATATAAGCCTGCGCCCGTACAGGTGAGCTGGCTTGGTTATCCACATTCTATAGGAATGCCAACAGCGATTGATTATATCATGGTTGATCCATATTTAAAACCTGAAGACCCAGGGCTGCTGATAGAAAAGCCATTCACTGTGCCAGAAACCTGGGTTAGCCTTGATAAGGTTGGTTTTTTGCCCACTCCCATCAACGACGTTATACCAGAAGATAGGAATGGATATATAACATTTGGCACCTTAAATGCTTCTCATAAATTCACTCCGGAAACCTTTGCTGTTTGGGCTGAGATTATGAATATGCTGCCTAATTCACGCTTCCTTTATGTGCGGCTTGAAGCTGATTCCGAGCTGTTGCGCGATAATTTTTGTAAGCATATGGAAAAGCATGGAATCAAAAGGGATAGGATTGCTTTCAAGGCAACAAATGAACACCATTTACAGTTTTATAACGACATTGACATCGCCCTCGACACATTTCCCCACACCGGTGGCACCACCACATGTGAAACCCTATGGATGGGGGTGCCAGCAGTGACCCTTGTGGGGCCAGCCATGTTCGAACGCCTCAGTTACAGCAATCTCAGCAATGCTGGCCTAGGCGATCTTTGCGCCTTCACCTTGCAAGAATATAAGAATATAGCCTTTAAATTAGCACAAGATAAAGAAAGGCGCCGCTATTTGCGCCGCAGCCTGCGTCAGCAAATTATGGAAAACCCATTGGGGCAGCCGAAGCGATTTGTCCAGGGCTTTTGTGACACTATACTTAATGTCTTGGGCCGTGGGTGAGGGCCGAGAAAAAATTAATTGATATAAATATATTGCCAAATTGTGAAGGCACTGATAGCCTGATGTTATTATCAGTAACAAAGGGTGTATTATGAGGATTAGTCAAAAATTTAAAGATGTTGCAAAGCCGCAGGATATTGACCCCAGTCAGCTTATCAGCTATTTGCAGAACCTCTATGGAAGCACCCTATTCAACATCGCAGATGCAATATATGTTGAATCGCCAACTGATGAATTTATTGCTGGCTATACAAGAAGGGCTAACATATTGGTTGATGAGCTTAAAAAACTTTCTGGAATAGATGAGTTTGAACAATTAAGAGCGCACTTCACCACCTATGCTTCACCAGGGGAAACCAGAGATATCATCGATATGATGAAGAAAACGGCAGAGGCAATATGCTGCAATCTGGACCATGATCAAGCCACCACATTAGAGAAATTTAAAGCCGAGGTTAAAAGTGCAACTCTTAACGCTTGCTCGCCTGGGGCTGCGACCAATATGCAGAAGATTTTATATGCGATGAATCAATCATATTATTATGACAAATATGACTTCCTCCAAAACATTGCGAGTGAGTATAGCCGTAGTACGTACTCAGGCAACCATGTGCATGTGGTCAATGAATTAATAAATGCCCTTAAAGATTCATATAAACTGGAAGCGCCGAAGGATGTGTATAGCAACTATAATAAGGAATATCCAGCTTTTTGTGAACACATAGACCAGATGTTGGCCAGCAGAAAAGGGGTGTATAGTTTTGTTGAATTCATCGCCAATGGCCATGCCAGCAAATTGCCTGATGCGAAGATATTCCCTGTTTCCAGCGAAGAGATAAATAAGATTACAGAGGTTGCTAACGATTTAAAGATCGCTACTGATATGATTCTGGATTCCTCGAAAGATGATGGTCTTACATTCAGTTATAAGAAGGATTACCTCACCACAATTAAAACAGCAACAATCAAGGCCCTGCAGCAAGACGGAATGGTAGATCATATTCCATTAATCATTAAGAGCCTTGAAGAAATCAAAACTTATGCTCCACTTCAAAGGGTTGTCGAAGATGGAAAAACCAAGATAATCAGGGATACAACAGGAACCACAACAACCGTCGAAAAAAGGGATGAAGTTATAGAATCCCCCGATGGGTGGTATCAGATGAAGACGGCCGGAGGCATAGCATCTTCTTATGAACCATTGCTTGCCACTTCAAAAC
>Ga0114977_10000316_pt1 | contig 33039 bp, 40 predicted proteins | sample S_130805_MF_Meta_FD_87026 | JGI IMG/M metagenome (GOLD analysis project Ga0114977, IMG submission 87026) | Freshwater microbial communities from Lake Simoncouche, Canada to study carbon cycling - S_130805_MF_MetaG | ecosystem: Environmental > Aquatic > Freshwater > Lake | place: Lake...
CACTCCAGAGGGCAAAGAAGCATCCAAAATGAACGCCATGAAAAGCGGCGCTTATAGCGCGAAAACTAAGAAGCTTTATAGCTGGATAAGGGAGTCAGGCAGGCGCGAGCGTGATATGCTGGAGATGATTTAAGCTGACCAGCATGGTTACTCAGGGATAATAATTTCAATAAATTAAGTGTTACTTATCTATGCTTTTCATAGCATGATGAACCCTTGGCAATCATACAACAAATATAGCTCCAATCATTGTTTTCTTGGAGGTGTTTTTCAAATGCATACCCACGCGCCATACTGCCACAGGCACTTAATCCTTGAGCCTCACCTAGGTTAACCTCAGTTTGGTTAGGAAAGTAGAAATAAACATTATAATTGGCTTTCTCAATGGCAGAGCAGCTATAATCAGAATATGAGCTACATTCATCACCGCACGACGACAAGGTTGCGACAATTAAAGCAAAGGAAATTAGACTAAAAACTTTTTTCATATACTATATCTTTTTTTAAAATATTGGCCCTGTACATTGTCCATTAAGCATCTGGCCATGACATGTCGCCATTGGCGCGCCCATTACTGAACCGTGACACTGACCGTTCACTTGAGCACCTATACATTGATTAGGTGAGTAAACTGGAATTCCATCTGATTGGTTATTTAGTGCTTTATTATTGTAGTTGTTCTGTTGAGAATTTGGAACTCCTTGAACAGCCTTGCCAAACCTCTCCACCCCCTGGCTGAATCTAGTCAATTCATCGTTCGAACATCCAGTAGTTAAAATAATACTAACTAACAAAAACCATATACGTAACATAAGAATAACCTTTTGGCTAGAGAAGCACCTTACAGGTTCCATCAAAGAATCCTCTTGATACTTTTAAGGCAAGAGCATGACTTAGTTTAGAAAAATTACCAGCAATTTTTTCTCCATCATATATTTGTAACTGCTCTCCAACTTCATATAGAGGAGTGTAGTAACCCACGGTAATATTAGGTATTTCAAATTTTAAATCTCCGTCCGATTTGCTCCATAGACCAACCCACCACCTATACTCATTTAGTATTATATAAATAGTGGATTCTTGAGGTATATTATTTGCTGTGATATTACCCTTACACTCAAATCTTGTTTCAACAGCAGAAAATTTTACTACAGTTACCAGTAGCACTAATAAAATAACAAATGAAATGGTTATATATTTGAAGATTCTATTTTTCATTTCGAGTTTCCTTGATGTAATGCAAAGCATATAGCCTTAACGAAAGTTCCTAAAAAATGTAATTGTTGATTGTATATAATAAGCTACACTTGTTATTTGCGTATAACGAGGTATATTAGTTTCTTTACCTTTTTCACCTAAAGAGCTTGAATCAGCTTCTTCCCTATATTTTCCACTATGCATACTATGAATATTGTTACTTCCTTGACACTCCCAATTGTCTTTATCAAAAACTACGCACGGTTTTAAATCATATAAATAATCAGAAACTACGAGTTGTTCTTTAGGGAAAACTTTAAAAGAAGTTTTGTTGTACAGAAGTTTTTCTGGGCAACTTAAAGAGTTATGTTTAGAATCAGGGCAGGAGGAAAAATAAACCGTTTTTTCCTGTATCTCTGATATAGGTGCAAGCGACCAGAATAGTAGGGTGGCAATTAATATAACGCTTAAAGTTGAGTCCTGTGTATACCGCATTGTTCATCTCTTAATTTACGAATTCAAAAGTCACACTATAATTTTAAAGTGCTTTGATTTTTATTGCCTTGCACCTGTTGTTAGTAAGTATGTGTAATATGAAATAATAGAAATATCTTGAGTATAATAATGGTTTACCGATGGCTCAATTGCCTTAGAATTATAGTAAATACCATAGTTATACCGTCCGTTATGAATTCCTCTGATTTCTTGACTATCTGAGTAAATTGTTTTGCATTGCCAATTCTTCTTATCCCATATCACGCAATCATTATATTGATTATAGAAGAAAGCAAGACTCGAGGAATATTGTATAACCGTACTGTTGTATCTATTAACTTTATAGCGTTGTTTATAGTATGTATAATCATCTAAACAATCTGTTGAGTTTTCTGCCTTAGTTTGGCATCGCTTGTAATACACTGTGTATTCATCACTTAAAAATGAAATATCATCAGCAAATATTAATAATGCTAAAATTGCGAAACTAAAAATTATAATGTTCTTCATGCTTTATTAGCTCTTTTGTTATATCCAGAAAACAAAACGGCACCAATGCTTGCGCAAAATGGTGCCGGGGTGTTAAGAAGTCACTGTTAGATGACCGTGACGCTTTTAGCGCACGCGCCTATTACATAACGCCACCACCCCAACGTGAATTGAGATGGCAGTTTTAAGTCACGGTAGATGCCACTACCGCTAACAGAGAGGTTCTTATGCCCCAGACAGCAACGTACTGTTCCAAGCGGGAAATTATAGCAAGTGGCTGGTTATTGCAATTGTTTTGTGATTAGGGGTGTATAGCGGCAAATATAGGTGAGATATATGCGAGGTGTTTTATCACAATCACAAGAAATGTTTCACAGGTATTCGCCTGTAACCACATTCTATTTGTGGGTTAATTTGTGGGTAGCAAGCCAGCCCACCAACATAACCACTTGAAATATAATGAAAATTTGATAAGAACTGGCGGAGACGGAGGGATTCGAACCCTCGATACGAGTTACCCCGTATGACGATTTAGCAAACCGTTGCCTTAAGCCTCTCGGCCACATCTCCGCACATTACATAAGTTTGCAAATAATGCAAACCAAGCAATTTAGGTATGCTGGAATAAATTAGCAAATTGCTATAAATTTCTAGCCCACGTTAACTATCATAAGTTAACGCGTGCGGTCAAACCATTTATTGAATAATTGCAATATTTTTAATGATTAACAAAAATAATGCCGGGAGGGGAAGCGCATTTGCAATAAATATAAATAATATTTACTGCCGTCCGCTAAGCCTCGCGCCTTTCAAAATCAATGCGTGGGTCAATCAGCATGTAGGTTACATCACCAATTATATTCAAGATTAGGCCAAGTAGTGTGTAAATGTATAATGTTGCAAAAATTACAGGGTAATCGCGCTGCATCACTGCTTCAAAACCTAGTAGCCCTAGGCCATCCAGAGAAAATATCACTTCGATTAATAATGAGCTGGTGAATAAAATTCCGATAAGTGCTGCAGGAAAACCTGAAATCACAATCAGTAGTGCGTTACGGAAAACATGTCGGTAAAGAACCTGTTTCTCGGTTAAGCCTTTTGCCCTGGCGGTGAGGACATACTGCTTGCCGATTTCTTCCAAAAATGAATTCTTGCACAGGAATGTTAGGCTGGCAAAGCCGCTTATAACCATAGATAAAACAGGCAAGGCGATATGCCAGAAATAATCTTTTATCTTAGCAAGTGCGCTCATTTTATCCCAGCCATCAGAGGTTAGGCCGCGCAATGGAAAAATCTGCCAATAACTTCCGCCGGAAAATAGCACAATAAGCAAAATCGCAAATAAGAAGCCAGGTATAGCATCGCCAATAATGATTATAGAGCTGCTCCAAACATCAAAGCGGCTTCCGTCATTCACCGCTTTTTTTATACCTAGCGGAATTGAGATGAAATATACAAATAATGTTGTCCAAAGGCCAAGGGATATTGAAACCGGCATTTTATCAAGCACTAGCGATATAACGGTTTTATCTTTGAAAAAACTACTACCGAAATCGAATCTGGCATAAGATTTTAGCATATCCCAAAAACGTACATAGGCAGGTTTATCAAAGCCATACATTTTTTCAATACGCGTGATTATTTCCGGATCTAGCCCCTGAGCACCGCGATAGGTGTTTGAGGTGCCGGTTGCAACGCCGATATTTGCTTTTGAGGTTGATGCGAAATCTCCGCTGCTAGAACCAGAAAAACGGGCTGTAGCATTGCCACCAACGCCGGTGAGGCTAGCAACTAACTGTTCAACTGGCCCGCCTGGGGCGGCTTGTATGATACAAAAATTAATCAGCATAATCCCGAATAATGTTGGGATTATAAGGAGCAGACGTTTCAATATATAGTTGAACATATAGCTGTTTAATTCGGTTTAGTTGACTTTCTGCGTGGGTATATTATAAGCATAAAATATAATTAGCAACAGCGAAGGAAGCCTACTAAACGCTATTGGTGTATTTATGAAGCAAAATGATAAAGCCACGGATTTTAACCTCACACTTGTTGATGGAAAAACCCAATCTTTCTACTCCATGAAAGATGGTAAAACTGCTGTATTATTTTTTTACCCATCAAGTTCCAAATATTCAAAAACATGTCAGGAGCAGGCAAGAGCTTTTAATAGTTCACTTGCTGAATTGGGCGATAATGTTCAGGTTGTTGGTGTTTCAGTTGGAAGCATAGATGAGCTAAAAATATTCCAACAAAAATTTGCTTCAAACTTTCCGGTTGGCATCATTGATAGAAAAACCCAAAAATCATATGGTGCAAGGAAGGAGGGAATATTTTCTGATTTTGTATCAGATATTTTTGCCTCAAGGCGTGTGACATTTATCATCACACCCGATCATATAATTGCCGAGCGTATAGATTTGCCAGGATTAGCAAATGGCCCAGCTATGACGGCGCATGCAAGGGATGTGGTTACGAAGATTAAGGCACTTAACCATAAGACAAAAAAAGAAGGTGTAGTTATATCTGAAAAGAATGAAGCGGTTTTGTCATCTGCACCAGCAAATACTAAATGGGTTGAAAGAAACAATTCTGCTAATATAAATAGTCCGAAAAGTTTTGCTATATAAACAGGTGCGGATTTGATTCTTAAAAATTATTATAACGACATTTTATGAAAATTCTGCATGCGGCAGAAACTATCAAGGGTGGTATTGCTAGTTATTTAGAAGAAGTTTTACCATATCAAATTAATGAGTTTGGGCAGGGCAGGGTGCTTGCACTAGTCCCAAAAAGCCATGCTGATTGCCTACAAAATTTTTCTGAAAATATACTCACCTTCCCACGTAAATCCCGGAGTATTTTAGGTTTTTGGAACTTTATTTTGCAATTGATAAGAACACTAAAAACAGAAAAGCCGGATGTGTTGTTTTTCCATAGCACGTTTGCGGGGTTGTTCGGAAGGATTGTGATGTTTTTTTGTCCGCAAAAAACCAAGGTTATTTATTGCCCGCATGGTTGGTCTTTCGCTATGAAAACGTCAAGGCTGAAAAATTTTATATATAATTTTGTTGAGAAAATTTTAGCAAATTATGCCACAGACATTGTGATTTGCATTTCAAAACATGAGTATAAATTAGCACTTAACGCCGGGATAAATAAGAATAAATTAACCATGATTTATAATGGTATAACTCCTCCAGAAGTCATGCCGAACAAAAATCCCTCTACCAACAGACCGCTGGAAATATTATTTGTTGGTCGATTTGATTATGCGAAGGGTTTTGATATTTTGTGTGAAGCAATTAAAAACATCGATACGAAAATATATAATTTAACAGTAATTGGCGGTACTATAGGTGGGGCGGCGCAGGTTGATATTCCAGCTGGTGTCAATTATTTAGGATGGTTGCCACGAGAACAAGTTCTTGAATATATTTGCAAAACAGATGTGCTCATCATGCCTTCGCGGTGGGAGGGATTCAGTATTCTTGCCCTTGAGGCTATGGCATGTGGAACCGCAATTTTTGCTGCAAATGAGGCCAGCCTTCCAGAGCAAATTGAGGCGGGAGTTACTGGGAGTTTGTTTGATATTGGTGACATCGCTTCCCTCAGGAATTTAATCACTAACTCCGAGATTGCCAAGCTACATAAAATGGGGCTTGCGGGACAAGAAAAATATATCGCTAGCTTCACTGCGAATATTATGAATGATAGAATTAAAGCACTGTTATAGATTGTTTTTATTCTTAATATTTCTTGTGATATGCGCGCACTATTTTGCTTGCAATTTTAAAATTCCGCGGCATAATCCCTCAAAGTAAAAAAATGTCAAAAGGATTGCAGAAAATGAGTAATGTAGCATTCAAGAACGATACTTCCTATAACCCAACACTCCACACAAAAGGCCGTGGTATGGTCTATGAAAGCATAGTGGATACTATCGGGGATACACCGCTTGTAAAATTAAACCGCATCGCCAAGAATGCAGGCAGCGTTGCTAATATACTAGCAAAATTGGAGTTCTTCAATCCACTTTCGAGCGTTAAGGACAGGCTTGCTTATGGTATGATTGAAGCTGCAGAGCAGGCTGGAAAAATACATGCAAAAACAGTTATGGTTGAACCAACTTCTGGAAATACAGGTATTGCCCTGGCTTTCATTTGCGCTGCAAAAGGTTATAAATTAATTCTTACTATGCCAGAGAGCATGTCAATTGAGCGTCGTAAAATGTTGAAGCTTCTTGGTGCTGAACTAGAGCTTACTCCTGCTGCGAAAGGTATGCGCGGAGCAATTGAAAAAGCTGAAGAAATTATTGCTGCAAACCCAAATGCAATTATGCTTCAGCAGTTTAAAAATCCAGCTAATCCGGTTATGCACCGCGTGACCACTGCGGAAGAAATCTGGAATGATACGGCTGGAAAAGTTGATGTTTTCATTACAGGTGTTGGTACTGGAGGCACACTTACAGGCGTTGCCCAATATCTGAAAAATAAAAACCCGAATGTTAAGATTATAGCTGTTGAGCCTGAGGATTCTCCTGTGCTATCAGGCGGTAACCCTGGCCCACACAAAATTCAGGGTATTGGCGCTGGATTTATTCCAGATATTCTAGATGTTAACCTGATTGATGAAGTTGTAACAATAGGTAATGAAACTGCTTTTGCAACGGCGCGTGAAGTTGCGAAGCTTGATGGAATACCTGCAGGAATTTCCTCTGGTGCAACAATTGCAGCGGCACTGGAAGTTGGTGCAAGGCCAGAAAACAAAGGCAAGAACATAGTTGTTATAGTTGCTTCATGTGCAGAGCGTTATATTTCTACCGCATTGTTTGGAGAGTAATTTTTAAGTGTGTTTGTCATCCCCGCGCAGGCGGGGATCCACATGCTAGAAAGATTAATGTTGAAGCGGATTTATAAAAATCCTTAAATTTGTGAAGTTATGTATATAACATAATTCTCCGGAATATGGATCTCCGCCTGCGCGGGGATGACAGACCAATGACTCAATATATATCTAAGCGCTATTCGCGCAACATAGCCCTTTCTGAAATTGGACAAGATGGTCAGGAAGCTTTACTTGATTCATCGGTTCTTGTTGTTGGTGCTGGCGGGCTTGGTTCACCAGTTATGCTATATTTAGCTGCCGCCGGGGTTGGTAGAATTGGTGTGGTTGATAGCGACCGAGTTGAAATTTCAAATTTACAACGCCAGATTTTATATGGAGATAGTTCTATCGGCAAATCAAAAGTTGATGAAGCTGCGGTTCGTATTGGTGAGCTTAATCCTGATGTTGTGGTTGTTAAATATAAAGAGCGACTTAGTGAAATAAATGCCACTGAGATTGCGTCTGGCTATGATATTATTGCAGATTGCAGCGATAATTTTACTACTCGTTTTATTATAAACGATATTTGTTTTTCCCTAAAAAAAACTCTTGTATCAGCTGCTGTGACTGGCTTTGTTGGGCAGGTTACAACGTTTAAGGCGCATCTGGGTGAGGCACATCCTTGTTACAGGTGTTTTTGCCCAGAGTTACCACCTGAAGATTTGTTGCCAAATTGCTCTGGCGGTGGAGTTCTTGGTAGCGTAGCAGGAGTGGTTGGCGCTATGCAAGCAACAGAAATTATCAAGGAAATACTTGGAATTGGCAAAAGCCTTTCTGGCTCTATAATTATTTATGATGGGATAAACGGTAAAACCAGAAATATAAACTTGAAGAAGAATATAGATTGTAAGATTTGTAATTAGCATTGACACAGTTATGATAGCGTTATAAACGCAACAACAATAAATTAAAACCGCTGTTAATTCTTAATCACTAAATGGTAACAAATAATGGATCATCGTGGAGATCATATTGAAAGCCGCAGAAGGTGCGCCGGAAACGTTACGCTTCAAATTGCAGTTCCAGTGAATGCTCCTACATTACAGGCAGTAAATGTTCAGGAATATCCTTTAAATGATTCGCAAAGAGTCTCGAACGCCTTCATTACGCAGTCTATTATTATGACGGTTACTGAGGTTGCATCTATAGCGGCTTATTGCGCTAGTAATACTGACTACGCAATACAAAATTACCCTGTTGCTGCGGGAGTGGTGAGTACGGCTTCTCGAGCGGCCATGTTTGCAAACCCTCTGGGGCATGCAGCATATGCTGCGTCCTTGAGCAACCAAGCAAACCAAAGAAGATATAGCGTATAGATTAGATAAATGCCCCGATATAAATGCACAGTTGAATATGATGGCACTGGCTTCCACGGCTGGCAGCGGCAAGATGAAGTGTGTTCTGTGCAAACAGCAATAGAGGTAGCAATAGAATCCTTTTGTGGGCAGTCAGCGGAGATATTTACAGCAGGCCGCACAGATGCAGGAGTTCATGCTAAAGGGCAGGTTTTCCATTTCGATTTGCAAGCAGCGCATGAGCCATTTAAAATAATTAGCGCAGTTAATCACCATCTGAAACCATCGCCAATAGCGCTTCTTCAGGTGGAGGAAGTTGATGGCGAATTCCACGCACGTTTTTCAGCAATAAAGCGACACTATGTTTACCGCATCATAAACCGACGCGCACCCTTGGCACTTGAGGCAAACCGTGCGTGGCAAGTGCCAGTTGATCTAGATGAGAAGCTAATGCAGGAAGCTGCGAACTTCCTGCTTGGTACTCACGATTTCACTAGTTTTCGTGATTCGGAATGTCAATCGAAAAGCCCTGTTAAAACCATGGATGAAATTCGCATTCAACGAACTGGCGATGAAATCAGGATTTATATTTCAGCAAAATCATTCCTGCATCACATGGTTAGAAATATTACAGGCACATTGAAAATGGTGGGGATAAAAAAATGGTCACCAGAATATATGTGTAACATTCTGGCCGCTAAAAACCGCAGCGCTGCAGGGCCTACTGCACCGGCATGTGGACTTTATTTGACAAAAATCGATTATTCAGATACTTAATAGTATATGAACATTATATTTATGTAGAATATCTTATGCCTGGAAAAGAACCCGATTTCCTAAAATATGGCAACCCAAAAATGCGTAAGGAAGTTCAGGCTGTAATAGACAAGCTTTATGGCAATGATTTCTTGAAAATAAGCGATTTATCCCGGGATTTATTATCAAGGTTGCTTTCGGGTTTAATGTCTGGTACTGGCGAGGCGCTTGATATTTCTGGGTTCACCCCTGAAGAAATGGAGAATTTATTAGCAACGCTGCGTGAAGCACTTGAGAAACTAGGAAAATCTGGCGGCAGCGGTGAAGAAATAATAAAAATCCTCCTGCATAATCTTATTATTGCAGTATTGGGCATGAACAAGTCTGTCAAAGATGAGCTTGTGCAGATAAATGAGAAAAAACAAAAGGAGATGAAGGATCTTATCTCGAAAATAGTGAATTATGAAAATTATAAAATCACCAGTCCCCAGCAAATTGCAGGTGAAGTTCTAACGCAAAAACCCATTGAGAAAACAGATTTGCTTGCCCGGCAAAATGTTCCCCACAGACCTCTGGGTAAAGGTGGCCCAGGCATGGGAATGTGATAAGATTTTTAGTCAAATGACATAAAAATTACAGCCATCATAAAAAATCGGTAATGAAGGTCGGTTGTTATGGTCTCATAATGGTTGTCTTATCGCCATTTCTTGCAATATAAGAATAATCCAGAGGACTCTTAGCTAAGTCATTTCTTGGCGTTCCTTGTTGTTTTATTCTTTCAGCATGGCTTGTTTTTGCTAGGTCTTTTTCCGGAGTTGAAGGTGATTTATCAAGACTTAAGCCAACAGCATTTGTAACGGCAGGAGAAGAAGTATTTTGCACAGGGCTCTTTTTCTGATCAAGATTTTGCTGTGTTTCTAATTCTGAATTGTTAATAGCAAGAGGCTCATTGCCAATTTGCGGAATATTGGAAAGCGCTTGGTGGTTATTCTTTCTGGCATCATCACGTATTACTTTTGCCGTTAGAGCGCCTGATGCAATTGTAGCTCCCAATATGCCAGCAGAAAGCCTTGAGAATGAGTCGCTTCGATCTCTATTCCTTTCCGCTGCGTTCTTAAGCCATGAAGCTTCACGAAGATTTTCAGTGGTGCGCGCTTGTGATTCTTTTCTTTTTTGGCGTATCGTTGCGTCGCGTATCGTTGCTTCGCGTATCCTCGCGTCGTGCTGTGCTTGCGTCTCTAGAGACTGAAATACGCTACTACCAGTTAATTCAGATTCGCTTGTTCTAGGTAACTCCCTCCCTTCAACACCGCTCCTATATTGTTGAGACAAGTATTGTGGTGCTGGCTGTGGAACAATACGTCGCGGTTCTGGGCTATAACGACCATTTTCACGCATTGGGTTAGAACTAAGTGAATATCCATTTTCACTATCTTGATCAGATCCACTTGAATGTGCGTTAGAACGATTGCTTGAAGGGGGAGTGGTCGAGCCACTAAATCGTTGAAGTGTAGTATTATTGGTATGGGGTTGTGGTAATCCAGTGGAGAACCTTGGATAAATCTCTTCATTAGAACTAAGGTAAGAAGAGTTTAATGAGCTAGCAGGTGAGCCACTTAGAGTTTCTAAAAACGTAGGCCTTTTTTTTGTGGTGAATTTCCTCTTAAGGAACTTTCGTCTGGTAAATTTTCTTCAGAACCAGAGGGCTCAAAAATCATGGTCTCAAATGGCACAGAAAAAGAGAGCGGTATAGAAGTATTGCCATTAGGACTTCTTTGTATTATATCATGTTGAGGTGCGGCTCTTTCAACAGGCGTTGGTTGAAAAGTCTGATTATCGCCATTAATTATGTGTGCGGGGCCCAAACGACGAGCATGTTCCTGCGGCCTAGTTGTTGAGTCTGAATTTCTACGTGACGTTGACGCTCTATTATCACCTGAAGATATTGAAAGTGATGGTGGTTTACCACTATGCGAAGCATCCCGTTTAGCCGGCTTCTTCTGTTGTTCTGTGATGTATTTTGGCTTAGAAATTGCAGATTCGGCACCAAGCATGTCTTTAGGAGGAGGAACGACAACACGCGTATTACCAGTCATCAAAAGAGTTTGTTCCGGTATAGAAAAGTGCTTACTAGGCCTATTTGAGGGCCGCTTTTTGTCTTGTTGTGCTTTACGTCGATTTTGAGCATCATTCAATCGTTCAGCTATTTCTAATACTTTAGTACGGCGCATCTGTTTATTAGCTTCATGCGCGGCAGTTTTTACTTCAGATCTTTTTTTTGTCTGCATCAATAACGGTTTGTTGAGTGCTCCAAGCCTCTCTCCTTTTTCGAACGAGTGGCTGTGCTTTTTCTTCTACTTTTTGCGCAGATTCTATGGTGGCTACCTCTTTGTTTCCTTTATATTCCAATGCACTTTTCGGTCGAGTGCCATTGCCTTGCTCTCCAGGAGGTCTCGAATGGCCTTCAATATGAATGTCTGTGTTTTTTCGGCGATTGTCCTTAGGCTCAGCCTTAGTCTGTGGTGGGTTATCTATTGCGCTGAAGAATTTGTTCGCATCTTTATTTCCTTTTCCATTCATACAGTTCGCACTTCCTTAAAATAAGCTTCCAGCAATAAAAACATCTATATATACTAATAATTCCAAAGCTCACGCAAATATTGCGTATGCACCTATCGTTTCTAAAAGGTTGTATAATTGTAACAGTTTATGACTTCATAGTAAATAACTGTTATTGCTGTATTGACCTTATTCCGCCATTTTTTCAACTATTGAATGGGATTTTGGTTGCCGCTGCAACCCATTGGTGGAATTTGGCCTGTAAACGCCCAGATTCATCTTTTCTGATAGGTTAAATTTTTGCTATTGACAACGCTGCCAGAATCTATATATTTTCCAATCCTAACTTCACTAGCAAATAGAGTAAACAAAGATGTATGCAGTAATCGTAACAAGCGGAAAGCAGTATAAAGTGTCTGAAAATGACGTTCTCAAGATAGATAAGCTTGAGGCAGAAGTTGGCAGTATTGTACAGTTTGATCAGGTTTTGGCCATTGGTGGCGCAAATGGGTCGCTAAGGCTTGGTACACCAACTGTTGAAGGTGCTAAAATCAGTGCTGAAGTTCTTGAGCAGAAGAGAGATTCAAAGATAATCGTATTCAAGAAGAAGAGACGCCATAATTACCGTAGGAAAAATGGCCACAGGCAGTATATTACTGTTCTTCGTATCCTTGATGTGAGCGGTAAGGGCGGTTCTGAAAGGAAAACTGTTGTTAAGAAGATTGTTCCTGTAGTTGAGAAGGTTGAAGCTGAGAAGTCTATACCAGCTGAAAAGAAAACAGCAAAAAAGTCAACTAAAGCTGCTACTACTACAAAGAAAACAACAGCTGAGGGTAAACCAGCAAAGTCTTCTGATAAGAAGAAGACTGTTTCTAAAAAATAGCTTAAAGAAATAAAAATTAAGTAAGGTTGATAAAAAATGGCTCATAAAAAAGCAGGTGGTAGTTCAAGAAACGGTCGTGATTCAGCGGGTCGTAGGCTTGGTGTTAAGAAATCTGGTGGACAGAAAGTTATTTCTGGTAACATAATAGTTCGTCAGCGCGGTACAACTTTCCACCCTGGTAAAAATGTAGGCATGGGCGTTGACCATACTATATTCGCAGTTGTTGAAGGTGTTGTTGCGTTCCGCCATGGCGGTAAGCGCACTTTCATCGATGTTAATGTTGCAGCTGCAGCTTAATATAATATATAAGTAAATTTTGAAAAAACTCTTGCGACTCAATATGTTGCAGGAGTTTTTTCTTTTAAGGAAGGAAGTGAGGTGCCGGGTTTTGGTAAATCTTATTTAAGATTGAAGATTTAAGATTTAAGATTTAAGATTTAAGATTTAAGATTTAAGATTTAAGATTTATTAATGATTTCTCGGATCCTTCTTTCCTAACAACTAACAACTAACAACTACTTAGCCATGCATTTTATTGACGAAGCAAAAATATATATCAAAAGCGGCGATGGCGGAAATGGATGCGTAAGCTTCCGCAGAGAAGCCAATGTGCCCAAAGGTGGCCCTGATGGTGGCGATGGCGGTCGCGGCGGCAGTGTTATAGCGCGATGCGTAGCAGGGCTTAACACGCTGATAGACTTCCGTTATGTGCAGCATTTTAAGGCAAAAAAAGGCGGTAATGGTTCCGGGCGTGATAGAAGTGGCCTTGCCGCTGATGATTTATATGTAGATGTTCCGGTTGGAACACAAATCATTAATGATGAAAATGATCTCCTGATTTTTGATTTCACCGAGCCCGGGCAAGAATTTATATTAGCCAAAGGTGGCCGCGGCGGGGTGGGTAATGCACATTTCAAAAGCTCTATAAACCAGGCCCCACGTTATGCACAAGACGGTGAGCCAGGGGAAGATTTATGGGTTTGGCTAAAACTTAAGCTTATTTCTGACGCTGGCCTTGTTGGCCTGCCAAATGCCGGAAAATCAACATTCTTAAGCGTGACCTCTCGCGCCAAGCCAAAAATTGCCGGCTATCCGTTTACAACTCTAAAACCAATGCTTGGCGTGGTTTATGTGGATGAACGTGAATTTGTAATGGCAGACTTGCCCGGCCTTATTGAAGGAGCGCATGAGGGGGTTGGTCTTGGCATACGCTTCTTGAAGCATGTTGAGCGTTGCGGAGTGATTCTGCACCTGATTGACGGCACAGAAGATGATGTGGTTAGCTCTTATAAAATCATACGCGGCGAACTGGGTATGTATAGTGATAAGTTGCTGGAAAAGAAGGAAATTGTTGCGATTAATAAATCTGATGCAATAGAAGAAAAAGACTTAAAAAAGAAAAAAGCTGCCTTAAAAAAAGCCAGCGGAAAAGATGTTTTTGTAATTTCCGGCGCAACTGGCGAAGGCATAAAAGAGGTGCTCAGGGCCCTGTTAAAAGAAGTGGATGAGTTTAGAAAACATAATAAAATTGCTGCTGAGGACGATTAATTTCTCTTTGACTTAAAGGCTGTAATGCTTTATATAGCTTGCTCATGTTAATAATCCCACCGATATTTTTCAATGGTGAGAAATAGGGTATAGGGACATAATTTAAGGATTTTGCTGATGGCAACAAAGATTCGTTTAGCTAGGGCTGGCGCTAAAAAACAACCATTTTACAGAGTAGTTGTAGCTGATTCGCGTTCACCTCGTGATGGTAAGTTTATTGAAAAGCTTGGTACTTTTAACCCGCTTTTGCCAAATGATAATGCAAACAGACTTGTTTTGAATACTGAGCGTGTTCAGTATTGGCTTGGTGCTGGAGCTACTCCATCTGAGCGTGTTGAGACGTTCTTTGTAGCTGCAAATTTAATGAAAAGAAGCGCTCACAGCCAGAGAGTTCTGGATTTAAGAATTAAAGTTTCAACAGAAGCGAAGAAAAAGAAAGCTGCAGAAGAAGCGGCCGCTAAGAAAGCTGAAGAAGAAGCTAAAAAAGCAGAAGAAAAAGCTGCTGCTGAGGCTGCAAAGGCCGAAGCTGAAGCTGCAAAAGCTGCAGCAGCTGAGCAACCAGCTGAGTAATAAATTTTTATTATTAGAAAGGGCGGCGGGCTTCCAGCTTTGCTGCCCTTTTTTATTGTCATGCTGAGCTATGAACGAAGGATCTGTTTATAATAAGATGATGTTTTGCAAGCTCAACATGAAAAGTGGGGAATCTGATGTCTAACGAAAAGAAACTTATATGTGTTGGTGTGATAACTTCAGCTCATGGTATAAAAGGTGCGGTTAAGATAAAATCCTTTACAGAAGATCCCCTTGATATTGCAGATTATTCCCCTCTCTATGGGATTGATGGAAAATCTGAGTATAAGATAAAAATCCTTTCGGAAAATGGCGATGTGCTTATTGCAGAAATTAGTGGTATAAAAACCAGAAATGATGCAGAGAAATTAGGTAAAACTGAGCTTTATATATCTCGCGATATGCTGCCTGAAGCTGGTGAGGAAGAATTCTATTACGAAGATTTAATTGGAATAGAGGCGCGTTTAGATAGCAGCAGAAAGCCACTTGGGGTTGTAACTTCAATTAATAACCACGGTGCTGGCGATATAATTGAAATAAAAATGAATAACGGCAAAATTGAGTTGCTGGCATTCACAAAATCTAATATTCCTGAAATAAATATAAGTGAAGGCTATATAACAATTGCGTTTCCTGAGGCCGAATTTTTATCTGATAATGAGAATTAAAAAAAACCGTAATTTAACATCAGGAAGGAAATAATATATGCCTAAAAAAAGGAGTCGGATGTTAGCTGGAGTGGTGATGAACATAAAGGTAATCGCCACGTTCAACCCTATGATGAAATTATAAATAAACGAAATATTGCTTCTGCGCCTAATTTATGGGGCGATAGAATATCGAAAAAAAATCTGGTAATACAGAGACATTTTTAGCTTTAAAGTATCCAACATATGAGAAATCTAATAAACAAGAAAAATTAACACCAGAAGGTGGCAGAACTTTAAAACGTATTGGTACTTCAAGTAATTTACTAGCAATGGGATAATGAATGTCCAAAAAAAACCAGAACATATTTGTTTGCCAGGAATGTGGTGGTGTACACCAGAAATGGGCTGGTAAGTGCGGCGCTTGTGGTGCGTGGGATTCAATAGTCGAGGAAATACAGGATTCAGGATTTTCTAAAACATCAACTAAGGACGGAAAGAAACTTGAATTTGTAAGCCTAACTGGTGAAGCAAAAGATGTAGACCGCATACGCATCGGCATTTCCGAGCTAGACAGGGTTTTGGGCGGCGGGCTTGTAACCGGCTCGGCAATCCTGATGGGAGGTGACCCAGGAATTGGCAAATCTACTATAATATTACAAACCGCAGCCATGCTGGCAAATGGCGGCTATAATGCCACTTACATATCAGGTGAGGAATCAGTGCAGCAGGTGCGCCTGCGCTCACGAAGGCTGGGGCTTGATAAAACAAATGTGCGCCTTGCAACGGCAACCTCGGTAAAGGATATATTGGCAAGTGTAGATGGTGCAAATAAGCCGGATGTGCTGATAATAGATTCAATCCAAACTATGTTTGTTGAGGAAATTTCTTCTGCACCAGGTACGGTTTCACAAGTTCGGGCTTCTGCCCATGAGCTAATTTCCTACACGAAAAAGAAAGGAATAACTTTGTTCCTAATTGGCCATGTTACAAAAGAAGGGCAAATTGCTGGGCCAAAAGTATTGGAGCATATGGTAGATACTGTGCTTTATTTTGAGGGCGAGCGCGGCCATCAGTTCCGTATTTTGCGGGCGGTGAAAAACCGTTTTGGCGCGGCAAATGAAATCGGTGTATTTGAAATGCGTGGCGAGGGCCTTATGGAGGTTACCAACCCTTCGGCGCTATTTCTTTCTGATCGCCAAAATAATGTAAGTGGCGCAACTGTTTTTGCGGGTATGGAAGGCACGAGGCCGGTGCTTATTGAAGTGCAGGCATTAGTGACTTCAAGCACTATGCCAACGCCAAGGCGAGCGGTTGTAGGCTGGGATTTAAACAGGCTTTCGATGGTGATGGCAATTTTGCAGGCAAGATATGGTATGTTTTTAGGTGATAAAGAGGTTTATCTTAACATCACCGGTGGCCTCAAGATTACAGAACCAGCGCTGGATTTAGCAGCTGCGGCGGCGCTAATTTCTGCAGTTACAAACATACCCCTGCCAGAGGGAAGCGTTATATTTGGTGAGCTGGGGTTATCGGGTGAAGTGCGTATGGTAGCGCAAGGGGCTGTGAGGCTTAAAGAAGCTGAACGCCTAGGTTTTTCCAATGCCTTAGTTCCACGCGGGCAGAGCGGTGAAAATAAAGGCTTTATTTTAGAAGAAATTAGTCATATAAGGGAACTTGCTGGATTATTCCGCAAAGAGAAGGTCTTGGCATAGTATTTCAGATGTATGATGTTTAATTTGCTGAAATCTTAATAAATATTAAATTCTAAATTTTCAATTTAAAACCTTAAGTTTTTTATGGAACAATATATATCTAATTTAAATATCTCTAATTTTAACTGGTTTGACATAAGCTTGGTATCGGTAGTTTTTATATCGACTATTTTTGCGATGTTCCGTGGTTTTATCAAAGCAGTTTTTTCCCTAATTACATGGGGTGCTTCAGGTGCGATAGCCTTTTATCTTGATCCTTATGTACATGAGATGCTCGCTGAGAGAATACATAACCAGAAGCTGGCTATAGTTGCATCATCCCTTGGTGTTTTTGTTGTAATTTTTATAATTATAGCGATGATAAACGCTCCGATAATACATGCAATGCGCAAAATAACCGGAGGCATTCTAGATAGGCTGCTGGGCTTCTGTTTTGGCGCAGCCCGCGGGTTGCTCATAATATGCCTGATATTCTTTTCTATAAGCCTTACATCAAAAATGCTCCATTTGGGCAAGGATCCTGATAGGCCAGGGCCTGAGTGGTTTGCCAAAGCTGTCACGTATCCAGTTCTTGAGAAGGCATCTTCAATGCTTGTTGCGTTTGCTCCGGTTGATATGCCAAAGCAGTTGGAACAAACTGTTGATAAGTTTAAAGATGTAACCCTGGCATCGTTGGGTGATGAATTGCAGATTTCATCTGGTAATGCAAAAACTCTTTCAGAGGAAGATAGAAAAACAATAAAGCAGGTTATTTCTGCGTTATCTAAAGACGATTTGGCAGAAGTTTATAAGAAGTATGATAGTAATCCTGCGGGCATTTCTGAATTTGAGAAAATTGAGATATTTAAAGAGATCGTAACGTTATATAAGAAGAATCTTCAGGATAATAAAATTGATTCCGGTAAAGTTGTTTTGACAGATAAACTGCAGGAACTTGAAAAATCACTGAATGATAATAAATCCGGAGATGCAGACAAGTCTGGCGTCGACTCAGGTTATAAAACAGATAGTGTGAACCAGATGGATCGGCTTGTTGACGGGGTTAAATAACTAGTCCTTTTTTATATTTTGAATTAGAGTTTATATTAGCGTTATAATCTGTAGATTGGCTATATGTTTTGTGGCAATGCAGGTTATGAAATGTTTCTGATGCAATATGGATGAATTTATGAGAAAAAGTTCGGAAACTAGGTCTTGGGCCAAAATTGTTGGATCTCAAAACAATATGCAATCTAACAATATGCATTATAATAGTAAGAATAATAATCAGAATCCAATTCCTACCGATCGTAATAATCCAAGTTATGCTGATGCAGTTAAAAAACCACCTCAAGTGCCAGTAGCAAAAATTATAGAACCAGAAATTCCTACGGCCCAGCGTGTAATGTATAGGCCAAAATATAGTAGAATGGCATTTGCAGACCAAATAACAAATTTAGCAGGTGTGCCAATTGAAAATTTATCGCATGTAAGATTGCAAAAGCGGTAGTTTCAGAATCGTACTTTTTGTTAATACTTAGTTTTGGGATGATGTTTTTGTGAGCGCATGACATCTTTCATTTCTTGCAAATCATATTTATCATAACAAAGCTATTACTTACAAACATATTAGACAAAGTCCTTAAGATTATAATCTAATCCTTGCTAAATTTACATATTGGTGGTATTGAGACGCAATCACTTCCACCTCATTTGAAAGCAAAAATCATGAATAATGAAGATATGAATTTTGACAAATTACACGAAGAATGCGGTGTATTTGGTATATATAATAACTCTGCTTCGGCCGCCCATGCAGCACTTGGACTGCACGCCCTGCAGCATAGGGGGCAAGAAGCAGCAGGAATAGTAACATTTGATAATGATTTATTCTATACTCACCGGGCTGTTGGCCAGGTTGGTGATATTTTCAACTCACGCGAGGTAATTGAAAGTCTGCCGGGTGATTACGCGATTGGACATGTGCGTTATTCAACATCAGGCGAAAAACATGCTCGTAATATTCAGCCACTTTTTGCAGAATTTTCTTTTGGTGGGCTTGCAATTGCACATAATGGAAACCTTACTAATGCAGGTGAGCTGCGTAAATCACTGATAAGCAAAGGCGCAATTTTCCAATCTACTATGGATAGCGAAATTTTTATCCACCTTATAGCTCTTAGCAAATTTAAAAAAGTTGCAGAAAGGGTAGTTGATGCACTAAAGCAAGTTGCCGGGGCTTATTCGCTTGTTGCTTTAACCCAGAAAAAACTTATTGCAGCGCGTGATCCACTAGGAGTGCGGCCACTGGTGCTTGGAAAGCTTGGGGATTCCTATATTTTTTCTTCGGAAACCTGCGGGCTGGACATTATAGGCGCTGAATATGTGCGCGATGTGGAGCCGGGTGAGCTTATAATAATTGATAAAGATGGCATACAAAGTTCTAAGCCTTTTGGTGAAGTTAAAAGCCGTTTTTGCTTGTTTGAATATGTTTATTTTGCAAGGCCAGATAGTTTCGTTGAGGGTAGGGGGGTTTATCAGGTTCGTAAAAGGATTGGCGCGGAGCTTGCAAAAGAGAGCGGTGTGAAGGGCGATGTGGTTGTGCCAGTGCCAGATTCCGGCGTGCCAGCTGCGCTAGGTTATGCTGAGAGCTCTGGGATTCCTTTTGAACTTGGGATTATCCGTAATCATTATGTGGGCAGAACATTTATTGAACCCACCGACCATGTACGTAACCTTGGTGTAAAACTGAAACACAACGCCAATAGTTCAGTGCTGAAGGGCAAAGACGTTATACTGGTTGATGATAGTATTGTGCGCGGTACAACTTCCAAAAAAATTGTTAATATGGTGCGTGAAGCTGGTGCGAAAAGTGTGCATATGCGTATTGCCAGCCCTCCAACCACCGACCCTTGTTTTTATGGCGTTGATACGCCCGATAAAGATAAATTAATTGCTGCAAATAATAGTGTTGAAGAAATTGCGAAGATAATTGGTGTGGATAGTTTAGCGTTTATTTCTATTGATGGCCTTTACCGCGCTGCTGGTGAGGCAAAACGCAATAATGAAATTCCGCAATTTTGCGATGCTTGTTTTACCGGAGATTATCCGATTTCAATAACTGATTGTTCTGGCGAGCCTAAAACTTCTCCATTATTCAAAGAATCTAAGAAAAAATGAAAAACAAAATTGCTTTAATCACTGGGGCTTCGAGAGGAATCGGGGCCGCTATAGCAAAGCGCTATGCAAATGAGGGCGCGCATGTAATCCTGCTTGGCCGCACGGTAAGCGGGCTTGAGGAAGTTGATGATTACGTGAAAAGTGTTGGTGGCGATTCAACGATTGTGCCGCTAGATCTTATGCAGCATGATAAAATTGACGAGCTTGGCGGAATAATTGCGAAACGTTTTGGGCGGCTCGATGTTCTTGTAGGCAATGCGGGGATGCTAGGTCATTTATGCCCTGTGGGACACATAGAACCAAGTGTGTGGGATAAAACCTTCGGCCTTAATGTTACGGCTAATTATCGTCTTATACGCAGCTTTGATCCGCTACTGCGTCAGGCGACTGCGGGTAGGGCAATTTTTGTTAGTTCAGGAGTTACTAAATCTGCCATGCCTTATTGGGGCGCTTATTCAGCAAGTAAGGCGGCGCTCGAGCAGCTTATAAAAATTTATGCAGCCGAGATTGGAAAATCCAATATGAAGGCCAATTTGGTTGATCCTGGAATGGTTGCCACCAAAATGCTGGCTGAAGCAATGCCAGGAGCTAATATGAATGATTTTATAAACCCTGAGGAAATTACAGATATTTTTGTTGAACTTGCCTCGCAAAACCTTAAAGATAACGGCAAAGTTTTTGGAGTTTGATTATGGAAACAGAATATACGAATAAAAAAGAAGTTGCCTGCAACGGTGGCGTGCTTGGTCATCCTAAAATTTATTTGAGCATGGAAGCCGCAAATGAAGTGGTTTGTCCTTACTGTAGCAAGAAATTTATTTTCCAGAAAGAAAAGGTTGCAAAATAAAATTTCCCTGTAATTATTAATGGAAATTAATTATTCATTTAATTATTAAGCATAAAAATTTGCTTATGTTAATAAATCGTAAATGATTATATAGCATCATAGCGTTGATTTTGATGTTTAAATAAAAATATTGGGGGCTACATGTTAAAGAAAATCCTAATTATGAGTGCTCTATCATTTCTGCTTGTGGCATGTGGCAGCGATACTGAAGAGGAAAAGTCAACAAAGGTTAAGCCATTACAAAAGAACGATAAAAGCCTTTCCTGCCGTGAAATTCTATTAGAAATGAATGAGGCAGAATTTTATAGCAAAATGGCGCATAATCAACGCGGTGTGAAGCTTAAAAGTGTGCTTATGCCACTTGGTTATATCTCAACATATGTGGATTCTGGCGAAGCTATTAACGCTGCCAAGGCAAGGGTTGAGTATCTAGATAAGATATATGAGATATTACACTGCGAGGCCAGGGAGAAAGAGTTGGATAAATTGCCGGTTTATCAGGGGCCACAAAGCCAGATAGAAGGTCAGCGCGGAGTTCAGTATTCATCAGCTATTTCAGGTCCCCAGTATTACCTAGAAAAATAGTGATATAATATTGAATTACCAGGCATTTTTGACATGTATTGGAAAAAGGTTTGATGGAATTAATATAGCATCAAACCTTTTTTTGTGTTTTGTATAAATCGGATTTTTACCAAGAAAAATTTCTGCAGCGTTATATATGCGGTGTTGCTGCTTTATCGTTATAGATTCAAATAATTCTTTATGGTTAGTGCGTTTTTTAACTTCAACGAATATAATAGTTCTGCCGCGTATAGCTATTATATCAATTTCGCCCATTTGTGTTTTATAGCGCCTCTCTAAAACCCTGTAGAATTTAAAGGTTAGCAGGGCGATGGCGAGTGACTCTGCCAGCAAGCCTGTTTTATAAGATGTTGTTCTGGATCGTTTTTTCATTTTAGGTTTTTTTGGATTAATCCAAACGTATCTTTTTATTCTTTGCAGCCCTATCTAAAACTCTTCTGGTATTATCACCAACAGGTTCTTTTTTCTTGTAAAAAGATAGTTTTCTCTTCTGTCTTAGACTTAAGTCTGTAACAAGATAATTTGATTCGGGTTTTAGAATTCCCTTAAATCTCTCTCCAGGAGGCTCGCGGTGGCATGTTATAGTCTTTATAGGCTCTACTTTTTTAGTTTCAATACTATCTGAGAGAGAATTGTTATTTGCAGACTCTCGCTTTCTTTTGGCAGCGATTTTTGCCACAAAACTATAAATCTTTTTTGCGGCTACTTCTTCCCTGTTTGCTTGAGATAATAATTTAGTGTTTAGATCTATAGCGTTCTGCTTATATTTTTCTAGGAAACCTTCCGTTATAAATGCTTGGAATAACATAGAGTCATTACGGTTTCCGTTGTGAAGGGTGTCTTAATGTTTTGGCATCACATTTTTCTCCGCTACTTAACTCTTCTATAAACATCTTTTTTGTTAAAGGGCCTAAATTGCGTCTTCTATGATCTATTAACTCCTTAACCTGGCCATTTGGGGTGAAGGTAGAGTCATATGATGTGCAATCTGATACAAGCTTTCGCTCCGTTCTGTTTCCATCCAATGGCATATATTATCTTACTCATATTTGTTACAGTGGACTCATACACTTTAAATCTATAAATTACAAATGGTTTTATAAATTAAGTGCCCATCTCACAAAACTTAAGGTATATTTAAAATAAAAACTGGATTTTTAGTATTTTTCTTTATATATAAACCAGAAGTTTTGTTGTATTAGATATTAAAGTAAAGTTATAAACAGGTTCTTATGGCTGAAAATAAAAAGAAATCCGGCGAAACAAGAAGGGATTTTATAGTCCTTTCAGCAAGTGCTGTGGCCGGAGTTGGCGCAGCATCGTTCGCATGGCCACTAATAAATTCCCTTAATCCTTCCGCCGATGTTCTTGCAATGGCATCAACAGAAGTAGATATTGCTAAAGTTGAGAAAGGCCAGGCAATTAGGGTTATGTGGCGTGGTAAGCCAGTGTTTATACGCCGCCGTACTGAAAAAGAAATTACCGAAGCCAGGGATGTTAAGCTCGATGAGCTGCGTGATCCTGAACGCGATCAGGATCGTGTTAAAAAAGGTGAGGATGAATGGTTGATTCTGGTTGGAGTTTGCACACATTTGGGTTGTGTTCCGCTTGGATATCAGGGTGATTATGGTGGCTGGTTTTGCCCATGCCATGGTTCGCACTACGATACATCGGGTCGTATCAGGAAGGGGCCGGCGCCAAGAAATCTGGCAGTACCTCCTTATGAGTTTCTAAACAACAATGTTATAAAAATCGGTTAGGTATCATGAGCGTAAGCGAAAAAACAGGTATAAAAGGCTGGATAGACAGCAGGTTACCAATATTCACATTCCTGGAACACCAAAATGAATATCAGGTTCCAAAGAACTTGAATTATGCCTGGAACTTTGGCTCTTTGGCTGGTATTGCACTTGTAATACAGATGGTTACCGGAATCATCCTTGCTATGCACTATACGCCTAATTCACACATGGCATTTGATAGTGTTGAAAATGTTATGCGTAACGTAAATTATGGCTGGTTGCTAAGGTATACCCACGCTGTAGGCTCTTCCATGTTTTTCATGGTGGTTTATTTGCATATTTTGCGTGGCCTTTTTTATGGTTCTTACAAATCACCTCGTGAAATATTGTGGTTCTTTGGTATTTTCCTATTTATATCGATGATGGCTACTGCATTTATGGGCTATGTTTTGCCTTGGGGGCAAATGAGCTATTGGGGTGCAACAGTTATCACTAATTTATTTTCAGCCTTCCCGCTTATTGGTGAAAACATTGTAACTTTCTTGTGGGGAGGTTATTCTGTTGATAACCCAACCCTTAACAGGTTCTTTTCTCTGCATTATTTGATGCCGTTTGTTATTTTTGGTCTTATGATTGTGCATATTGTTGCGCTTCATGTACACGGATCGAATAACCCGACAGGTGTTGAGATAAAGTCTGAGAAAGATTCAATTCCTTTCCACCCATACTACACAGTGAAGGATTTCTTTGGGTTTGGTGTATTCTTTATGATTTATGCATATTTCATATTCTTTGCACCTAACTATCTTGGTCATCCTGATAACTATATTCCGGCAGACCCGATGGTTACACCGGCGCGCATTGTTCCTGAATGGTACTTCTTGCCGTTCTATGCAATTTTGCGTGCGATTCCTGATAAATTAGGCGGCGTTTTGATGATGTTTGGTGCATTGATTGTGCTATTCTTCTTGCCTTGGCTTGATACTTCAAAGGTAAAAAGTGGTGTTTACAGGCCTTTATTCAAAGTGTTTTTTACTTTATTTACTGTGAATTTCGTAATGCTTGGCTATCTTGGAGGCAAACCGCCTGAGGGTATTTATGTTATACTTTCAAGGGCAGCTACTTTCTATTATTATGCCTATTTCCTGCTTATATTGCCGATATTAGGTAAAATAGAGAAACCATTGGCTGTGCCTTTAAGCATTAGTGACGCAGTAAAAAAATAATTTGGAAGAATTTAAAATGAAAAAGATTATAGTTTTTACGGCAACATTATTAATGTCTTTTAATGTATTTGCAAATGAAGGCGGTACGCCTTTGAAGCAGAATGTCTGGTCTTTCGATGGCATGACTGGAACTGTTGATAAGCAATCAGCTCAGCGCGGTTTTCAGGTGTATAAAGAAGTTTGCTCAAGCTGTCACTCTCTTAGGTTGCTTTCATACCGCAATCTTGAGGCGCTAGGCTTTTCAGAAGCGGAAGTTAAAACTATTGCTGCTGGTGCTACTGTAAAAGATGGTCCTAATGATAGTGGCGATATGTTTGATCGCCCGGGTCGTCCATCTGATAAATTTGCAGCGCCATTTGCTAATGATAAGGCTGCGCGCGCAGCAAATGGCGGTGCATTGCCACCTGATTTGTCTTTGATGATAAAAGCAAGGCCAAATGGTGCAAATTATTTATATTCAATATTAACAGGCTATGAAAATCCGCCTGCTGATATGAAAATGAACACAGGTATGAATTATAATTCTTATTTCCCTGGTAAGCAGATTGCGATGCCACAACCACTTACTGACGGAAGGGTTACATATCAGGATGGAGCCGGTGCAACGACGGATCAAATGTCTCGTGATGTAGTGAACTTCTTACAATGGGCTGCAGAGCCTGAAATGGAAGCACGTAAAGAAATGGGAATCAAAGCCCTTTTGTATCTTGCTGTGTTTACAGTGCTATTTTATCTTGCTAAGAAGCGTATATGGAGCAGGTTGAAAAAGTAGAGTAGATTTGAGGGGTTAAACTTGATTTAAGTAATGTTCCTGTAAGTTGAGTTAGTATATTGCTTTTGAAATTAAAGGTATAACCCCTCATCGTAATTCTGAGACATGTCTAAAAAAATTTTTAAAGTTATAGGTCTAATGAGTGGCACGTCAATGGATGGAATTGACGCAGCTATAATTACAACTGATGGATATAATTTAATATCTTCGGGTCATGGGAGTACTTTCTTTTATTCGGAGCCTTTCAAAGATAAAATACGTCAGCTAATAAAAGGCATTGGTGATAAGGATTCTGTAACTACTGAGCTTACAGAGCTGCATGCAAAAGCAGTGGATGAACTTTTAAAGTTATCTGGTGAAGACAAGCAATCTATAAATTTGATTGGTTTTCATGGGCATACAATACAACATCGCCCTCATGAAGGAATCACAATACAAATTGGTGACGGAAAGCTTTTATGTGAGCTTACAGGAATAAATGTTGTAAATGATTTTAGAACTAATGACGTAAAAGAGGGAGGGCAAGGTGCACCGCTAGTGCCTATATTCCATCAGGCACTAATGGCATCAGAAAATCTTCCAGTTGCAGTATTGAATATTGGCGGTGTTGCTAATGTGACTTGGATTGGAAAAAATGAAAATGATTTATTAGCTTTTGATACTGGCCCTGGCAATGCTTTAATTGATGACTGGATAAAAGAAAAAACAGGCAAAACTTTTGATGATGGCGGTAATATCGCAAAAAGAGGGACTGTTGACAAGCAATTGCTGTTAAAATTGATGAATGATGAGTATTTTAATAAAATTCCACCCAAATCACTTGATAGAAATCATTTTATTGGTATATCAGAAAATTTTAATATCAGCACTGAAGATGGGGCGGCAACTCTTGCTGCCTTTACAGCGGAGTCTATTTTGCAGGCACAAAAACATTTTCCTAAACCGGTGAATAAATGGTTAGTTGCTGGGGGTGGAAGACATAATTTATCGATAATGAGTTACCTTAAATTACATATTCAGCAGCCAGTTCTAGATATAGATGAATTAGGTTTTAATGGTGATATGCTTGAGGCACAGGCATTTGCTTTTTTGGCGGTAAGAACCTTACTTGGTTTACCGATTAGTTTTCCAGGAACTACAGGTGTAAAAACACCAATGCAAGGTGGCAAATTAATAATAAATAATTAATAATGATTTAACTTGTTAACTGATTAATATGTAATGATTAAATGCGTTTAGTATTAATTTTTTAAAATTTATTGCAATTGGTAATGATTGTGTTATAATTAGGTCGTGAGTGGTGCGCGTGAGTGGTGCAAGTTAATATTAAATATTAAGAGGCAAGTGATGAAAGAGAACGGTAGTAACACTTTAGATGCTTTATCTTCTTCTGGTGAAGCCAAGATTATTTATGAGGAAAAGGCTGAATCGCCAATGAAAGCCAATTTATCTCCTGAAAATAAGGTAGTATCTCCAGTAAAGGCTCCTATATCTCCCGAGAAAATTAATGTCCCTTCAACCACTGTTGTTGATGCACATAATCCAGAGGCTATTGCGGTTGCTAACGCTGAGGTTGTTCCGCCATCTGTAATAAGTATTTCTGATCCTAAAGATGCAGATAAAGCTGTTCAAGTTGGTCCTGGCGCTCCTAAGCAAGATTATTCAAAATTAAAAGAGCGTGCCAAGACTGCTGGTCTTGTAATTCTTGGTCTTGGAATTATTGCACTATTACTGTCTCCCGCTGGTCCTTTGGCATTCGTTGGTCTAGCTATTTTTGGTGGTTTGACTGTTGCAGGTATGGCTATTGCAGGTGCTGGAGTTACTTCCGGTGCTGCTATTTCGAGTGCTGGTGTTGTATCTGGTAATGCTATCGCAGGTGTCTCCACTACTGCCGCATATGCAACAGCCGGTGCTTTTAATACTACAGCTGGTATAGCAGGTGGATCTGCTGCGGCAGGTGTTGTGGGTGGTGTTGGTGCAGCATATCTAATCAATGAAAATAACAAGAAGAAGGACAATAATACTACAGCTGTTATAGCAGGTGGAGCTGCTGCGGCAGGTGTTGGTGCAGCATATCTCATAAATGAAAACAATAAAAATAAAGACAAAACTAAAGAAAATCAAGTTAAAGAAAAGCCTGTGAAACGCAGCTGGTTTGATTTTGCAAATTCGAAGAGTTCTCAGAGTAAGGCATAGTTTAAAATAAATTATTTTAGATATAATTCCGCAGATTTAAAACTCTGCGGAATTTTTATTTAAAGAACATTTTTTCTGATAAAATATGTCAAATTTTCCTGGGCTGGAAAGATTTTAATTAAGAAATTTATATTTATTTTTCTAGACATTATATAGCCTCTGAAATATAATTAATATATTAATAATTAGAGGTGGAAAATGAGTCTCGATAGTAATAATAGAAACGATAGTAATAATAGAAACGGTGGTAACCCACAAGGCCAACAAAGATTAGAAGGAACTGAAAGAAATCTATCTGGAGGGATATTTGATTCTATGTTATCTTGTTTGAATGGTATTGAAAACTTTCCTAACAGTTTTTCAAATAATCTGTCCCAACAAAATATGGATTATGATGACAGTGGAATGCCAAGAGTAAGTAGCACAGGTAGGCTAGATACTCATGCACAGGACTTGGCAGAACAACGTTTCATTGACGAAGCAGAGAGAAGGTTTTTGGACTTGCCAACAATAAGCAGATCTAATTCAACGGAAAGCTTTGGATTCAGTAGTCCGAATAGCGTCAATACTGATGCTATGGACCTGGTATCTGGAATGAGACTGAGAGCACCAGTGTCACCGGTTTTAGTTGCTGCAGGGCGAACAGATAGAGATGCTGGGCACTCACTCCCATCAGCAGAAGCTCCGAGATTAAATACAAATATTGGAAGTGAAGTGCCTCAGAGTGGTTCGCAGACCAAACAAACACGACCGGTTAGACGTATTGCCAAACCCACGCAAGATATGAATCCTAAAAGTATAAATCGTTAGTACTTAGAATGCTTCAAGAAATTCTGTGTAAATATTTAGTTAACGCTATATTTTACCCAATGAAAGCGAATTTCTAACAGAGGTTAGAACCTTTCACCTGGTGCCTGAACCAGGTGAACTGGCGTTTAACATAATTCCTGGTTGCTTGCTGTGCTGATAATATGGCTTTCTCAAGTGATATTTCACCATGTAAATGTGCTATAAATTCCCTCAGGCCACATGCCCGCATTGCGGGTAATGAACCCGTAACATTCATTTTATCTAATGCACGTATTTCATCAAGCAGGCTATCTTCCAGCATTTTTAAGAGGCGTAGGTTGCATTTATCGTAAATTTCTGCGCGGTCTGGTAAAATTATTCTAATATCGAACATCTCGCGCGGAAAAATAGGGGTGGTTTTCTGATTTTGCCAATATAGCAGTGATTTTCCGGTCTCTAAAAACACTTCATATGCCCTAAGAACACGCTGCCGATCGGCTGGGTTTAATTTTGTAGCTATTATTGGATCGATCAAGGTAAGCTTTGCATGGACGGATTCTGCGCCTTCCTCATCGCACATTTGCCGAACCTGACCACGGATCTCGGAGCTTATTTCTGGTACTTGCGCGATGCCATCTAAAAGGGCTTTAATATACATACCTGTGCCGCCAACAAGTATGGGGGTTTTACCTTGAGCTAGAATATCTTTAATTTCCCTTTGAACCGCCTCAAGCCAAATGGCAACAGAGAAAGGCTCCCGCACCGATATAAAACCATAAAGCCGATGTGGGGCTTGCTGTAGTTCTACCTTAGTTGGTTGGGCGGTGATTACTGGAATTTCCCTATAAACCTGCTGCGAATCGGCATTAATAATAACTCCATTAATCTCCTTTGCAATATCAATAGCTAAGCAGGTTTTGCCAGTAGCTGTAGGGCCGCAAATAATGATTATTTTCTTTTGCATTATTATTTTTACGCAAGTTACTTGAAAGAAGCTTTTATAAAGGATATTTTGTCGCATGTAAAATTTTTGGAAAAAATATGCAATATATATTAACTTTAATAACAAATCCTTCTGTATTGCCTCTAGATGAGACAGTAATTAACAAAGCGATTATGGCTATAGAGCGCAAAAAGGCGCATGTTGATAATCTTTCATTCCTTACACCAAATACTGCAATGGATATATTCTTCAGCGAGATGGAGCCTGAAAAGGCAATTGAAATTCTGACCTTGAAATTGGAAGGAATTCCGGTAGATTTTGTGGTGCAGGCGAATAATGGAAAAAGGCGTAAAAAACTTCTTATTTCCGACATGGATTCCACCATAATCAACCAGGAATGTATTGATGAAATTGCAGATAAGCTTGGCCTGAAAGCCAAAGTTTCTGAAATTACAGAACGTGCAATGAATGGCGAGCTGGATTTTAAAGAAGCGCTGCGGGAACGTGTGGGTTTGCTCGCTGGTCTTCCTGAATCGGCACTGAATGATGTGTATGAAAATAATATAACGCTCATGAGCGGCGCAAAAGAGCTTGTGCAAACTATGACAAAACATGGCGCTTCAGCCATTCTGGTTTCAGGCGGGTTTACGTTCTTTACAGAAAAAGTTGCCCATTCGTGCGGCTTTGACGGGCAAAGCGCCAATGTCCTTGAGATAAATCATGGCAAACTCTCAGGTAAGGTTATAGAGCCAATCCTCGATAAAGAGGCAAAACTTGAGGCTCTTATAGAGGCTGCAAAAACTATTGGTATAACCAATGATGATGTGATTGCAGTTGGTGATGGAGCAAATGACCTGCCAATGATTAAAGCTGCTGGAATGGGCGTTGCTTATCATGCAAAACCTACAGTACAGCAGCAGGTGATGGCAAAAATTAATCATACGGATTTAACATCACTTTTGTATATACAAGGTTATAAAGAGGCGGAGATTGTTAGTTAAAAATTAGTATGAACAAAATAATTTTATTCGCACTTATGGCCGTATTATTCACTTACCCAGATTTGGCAAAAGCAAATTGTTTTCTGGCAAAGGAAAATAATAAGATTATTAATCAGGAAGGTGGTTGTGCCACAAGGCAGTCGCCATGCTCTAGCTTTAAAATTGCTCTTAGCTTGATGGGATATGATGCAGGCATATTAACTGATGAAACCCAGCCAGAGTGGCCATTTCAAAAGGGTTATGTTGATTATATTGAAAAATGGAAACAGCCACATAACCCAGAGTTATGGATAAAAAATAGCTGCGTTTGGTATTCACAAGTTTTAACACAAAAACTTGGTATGGATAAATTCAAGGATTATGTAACAAAATTTGATTATGGCAACCAGGATGTATCTGGCGATAAAGGAAAGAATAATGGCCTGACAAATTCTTGGTTATCAAGTTCCTTAAAAATATCGCCCGAAGAACAAACAATTTTCATGCAAAAAATAATTAATAATGAGCTGCCGATAAGCCCAAAAGCATTGCAAATGACAAAGAGCATTATTTTTGTTGAAGATTTACCAAATGGTTGGAAACTTTATGGAAAGACTGGTAGTGCTTCTATAAAAATGGGTTGGTTTGTTGGTTGGGTGCAAAAAGATAATCGGAACATTATATTTGCCAGCTATATTGAAGATAATGATAAGAAAGATATTTATGGTGGCGCGAGGGCAAAGGAACTTGCTAAAGAAAAATTGTTGCAACTAATCAAAGACTGAGGCGGAGATAGTTAATGGCTAAACAAAAGGAAGCAGAAGTGGAAAGGGATGAATTATCTGAGAATCTGGCAAAAATTGCCGAAGGATATAAGCAACTTGCTGCAAAATATGTCGAAGCAACAGAAGATGTAGATTTGAGCGCCACATGGTTTGATATGTATAAAAGCTGGGTAGATGTGACCTCAAAAGCTCTTGAAAACCCAGAAGAATTGCAGAAGAAACAAGCAGAAGTTATTGCCGATTATATGAAAATCTGGACGAATAGCTATGCAAGATATATCGGCGAGGAAACCACTCCAATATACCAGCCAGATCCAAAAGACCGTCGCTTCCGCGATAATACATGGAATAGTGATTTAACTTTTGATTTCCTAAAGCAATCATATTTATTCACCACTAAGTGGACCCATGAATTTATAAAAGGAATTAAAGGCGTTGATGAGCGCACTAAAAGTAAGTTGGATTTTTATACAAAACAAATATTAGATGCCGCGTCGCCATCGAATTTCGCGTTTACTAACCCTGAGGTTATACGTGAAACTATCAACACGAATGGCGAGAGCCTTGTAAACGGTCTCAAACATTTGATGGAGGATCTGGAACATAGCAAAGGGGCACTACATATAAAAACTACTGCCGATAATGCATTTGAGCTGGGTAAAAATATTGCGGCCACCAAAGGTAAGGTTATTTTCCGCAATGATTTGATGGAGCTTATTCAATACACGCCATCTCAGGCGCAAACCTATAAACGCCCTCTGCTAATAGTTCCGGCATGGATAAATAAATATTACATCCTTGATTTATCACCCGATAATTCCTTTGTGAAGTGGGCAGTTGATGAAGGCTATACTGTTTTTATGGTTTCATGGGTAAACCCAGGCAAGGAATTGGCTCATAAAAAATTCGATGACTATATGTTTGAAGGCCCACTTGCGGCACTTGATGCAATTGAAAAAGCAACTGGAGTTAACGAGATAAATGCCTGTGGTTATTGCCTTGGAGGCACACTGCTAACCTGCACTTTGGCATATATGAAGGCGAAGGGCGATAACAGAATTAAAGCAGTAACGCACCTCACCACTATGGTTGATTTTAGGAACTCCGGCGATTTATGCCTGTTTATTGATGAAGATCATCTGGAAAAAATCGATAAGCAAATGCAAAAACATGGTGTGCTTGAGGGCGATGATATGGCCACCATTTTCAGCATATTGCGTGCAAATGATCTCATCTGGTCTTTCGTTGTGAATAATTATTTGATGGGTCGTGAACCTTTTCCGTTTGATATTTTATACTGGAATGCAGATTCAACTAGGCTGCCTGCCGATACGCATAGTTTTTATTTGCGAAATATGTACCTTAATAATGCTTTGCTCAAAAAAGGTGGTATTACGCTTGCTGGTGTGCCAATAGATGTTGGTCTTATTGATGTGCCGATTTATTCACTGGCTACCAAAGAAGACCACATTGCTCCTTGGAAAACAACTTACACCACCACCCAAATTGTGAAAAGCAAGGTGCGTTATATACTTTCCGCATCTGGCCACGTTGCAGGTGTTGTTAACCCGCCTGCTAAAAGCAAATATCATTATTTCACTAACGACCATAACCCTAAGAATCCTGATGAATGGCTGGCCTCAGCAAAGGAGCATACTGGTTCTTGGTGGGTAGATTGGGATAAGTGGCTATCTAAACTATCTGGTGAAAAAATTCCTGCGCCAACTCCAGGTTCAGGCAAACTTAAGCCTATAGAAAATGCGCCGGGCGATTATGTCAAGATGAAGGATTAATAACGACTAGTTTTCGTATAAACTTCTTCGTCATCAGTTAAGGAGGTGGAGCATCAAGGAGCGGTAATGCTCCATTTATCTCCGAGATATCTGTTTATAACAGTGTTTTGCGTAGATGAAAGTACCGAATTATAAACCAGCACCTCGGCAACGTCGGCCTGGCTTGGCTCACTGCAAC
>Ga0114977_10000319_pt1 | contig 32977 bp, 24 predicted proteins | sample S_130805_MF_Meta_FD_87026 | JGI IMG/M metagenome (GOLD analysis project Ga0114977, IMG submission 87026) | Freshwater microbial communities from Lake Simoncouche, Canada to study carbon cycling - S_130805_MF_MetaG | ecosystem: Environmental > Aquatic > Freshwater > Lake | place: Lake...
CCTGTTAATCCTGTTGGGCCTGTTGCTCCGGTTAATCCTGTTGGGCCTGCTATTCCTGTTGGACCTGCTGGACCGGTTGCACCTGTTAATCCTGCCGGACCGGTTGGGCCAGTTAATCCTGTTGGACCTGCTACTCCTGTTAATCCTATAATTCCTTGTGGACCTGTTAATCCTGCCGGACCTGTTGGGCCTGTTAAACCTGTTGGACCGGCTACTCCTGTTAACCCGATGATTCCTTGTGGACCTGTTAATCCTGCCGGACCTGTTGGGCCTGTTGGACCTGCTACTCCTGTTAATCCTATAATTCCTTGTGGACCTGTTAATCCTGCGGGGCCTGTTGCTCCTGTTAATCCTGTTGGACCTGCCACTCCTGTTGGACCTGCTGGGCCTGTTGCACCAGTTAATCCTGCAGGGCCTGTTGCTCCAGTTAATCCAATTAAACCTTGTATGCCCTGTGGGCCAGTAACTTTACCAGCATTAATTACAACGCTATTACTTAATGTTATATATAAACTATCTGTAACTATGGTTGATGAAATAACGCTTATTCCGTTAGTTCCGTTGATTCCGTTTGCACCTGCAGGGCCTACAACGTGCCCTGCATTAATTGTTACGCTATTGCTTAAGCTAATAAACAAACTATCTGTAGCTACTGTAGCGGAAACAACGCTTATTCCACTCGCTCCTGCCGGTCCAGCCAAGCCTTGTGGACCAGTTGCTCCGGTTACTTTTCCGGCATTAATTGTTACGCTATTGCTTAAGCTAAGAAACAAGCTATCTATAGCTACTGTAGCAGAAACAACGCTTATGCCATTAGCTCCTGATGGACCAATCAAACCTTGAATTCCCTGAGGACCTTGAGCGCCTGCTGGGCCATTTGAGCTAAATAAGGCATAGGGTACACTTGTTAATTCGGTTGTGCCTACAATGCTATATGCCGTGCCGCCCAATGGATCGGTTTCGGTTTGTATAAAATAGGGGCCTGCTGCCCAATTGATAGCTGAAAATGTTCCTGAAACAACAACGCCTGCTCCGATTTGTAAACTTACCAAACCGTTGGCATTGGTTGTTGGTGATTGCGTTTCACTATATGCAACTGTGCCTGATGGTGATCCCTGCAAAACACTTATTTTCATGCCAATAACTGTTGATGTTACAAGTGCATTGCTACTGTTACGAATTACCGCTTGGTAACTCATTTTTTGAGGAGCTTGGGCAAATGTTGAGCTAATTAAAAAATTTAATAAAAAAATAATTAATCCAACTTTAAATTGATAAGCTTTTATTTTCATGATTTTAGTTTTTAATTATTTTAAATGATTGTATTTTTTTATTTTTTTGGCTGATGTGGATAAAGTATGCCGAAGGTGGCAATGTAATCAGACTTAATTGTGTTTGCTTACTCGTTATTAAAGCCTTTGCCAATAATTTAGACTGAATATCAAATAATTCGTAGCTTAAATTTTCGTTGTTAAAATCTTTTATCTCTATATATAGGTTATCGTAAGTTGGGTTGGGAAAAACAGCTAAAGAAATATTTAGTTCGCTTTGGTTTATTCCTAAACTAAAAATTTGATACGTTTGTTGCACCCCTTGAGCTACCGAACCATTAGCCCCTGTATAAGTAATATAAAATGGTTGCCCTACCGAATAAGCAACTGAGCCGCCTGCGCCTGCTGCGTCGCCACCTGCCGCATTGGTTGAGGTTTGTGCATTACCTTGAATAATAAAAAAGAATATAACTAATGCTGTTAAAAATAATTTATATGATGGGTTTTGCTTTTTCATGGTCTATAATTTTAATAAATATAAACAAAAAAAATTTAGTAACATAATTTATAATTGAAATACTATTTAGGAGAGTAATTTATTAAAAATAAGTACCTTTGTAAAATAAATAATTTAATGAAAGATATTTTTGAAAAAATAAGAACTAATTTAGGCCCAATTGGCGAGCATGCCAAAGAGTCGCATGGCTATTTTACGTTCCCAAAATTAGAAGGGGATATTAATCCTCACATGATTTTTAGAAATAAAAAAATGCTTAATTGGAGTTTAAACAATTATTTAGGTTTAGCTAATCATCCCGAAGTTAGAGAGGCTGATATAGAAGGAAGTAGAAAGTTTGGTTTAGCCGCCCCAATGGGAGCCCGGATGATGAGTGGCAACTCTGATTATCATGAGGCTTTAGAAAATGGTTTGTCGCAATTAGTAAAAAAAGAAGACACCATACTTTGTAATTTTGGTTACCAAGCTATTGTCTCAAGTATTGATGCGATAGTTGATCGGCATGATGTGATTGTTTATGATGCCGAAAGCCATGCTTGTATTATAGATGGGGTAAGATTACACATGGGTAAACGTTATGTTTTTAAACACAATGACGTAGAAGATTGTGTTAAACAATTAGAGCGAGCTACAAAATTAGCAGAACAAACGGGAGGAGGCATTCTAGTAATTACCGAAGGCGTATTTGGTATGCGAGGAGACCAAGGAAAATTAAAAGAAATTATCGAATTAAAGAAAAAATTCAACTTCCGTTTATTAGTTGATGATGCTCACGGCATTGGCACTATGGGCCCTAACGGAGGAGGCACAGGCGAAGAGCAAAATTGTCAAGATGGTATTGATATTTACTTTGGCACATTTGCTAAATCATTTGCTTTAATTGGTGGATTTATAAGTTCAAATAAAGAAATTATTACTTTTTTACGCTATAATATGCGTTCTCAGATTTTTGCAAAATCTTTACCATTGCCATTGGTTTATGGCTTGTTAAAAAGATTAGAATTAATAAATAAACATCCCGAATATCGTTCAAAATTATGGGAAGTAGCAAAAACCTTACAAAAAGGATTAGTTGAAGCAGGCTTTGATATTGGCGTCACCAATACTATGGTAACTCCAGTATATATGAGAGGATCAATACCTGAAGCCACAAATATGGTAATTGATTTACGCGAAAATTATGGTATTTTTTGTTCTATGGTCGTTTATCCTGTTATTCCAAAAGGGATGATTATTTTACGCTTAATTCCAACAGCTTTACACACACTTGATGATGTAAAATATACTGTTGAATCTTATAGTAAAATAAAAGATAAACTATATGGTGGCGAATATGCTGCTGATAAAATTAAAGCTGGTTTTTCTCAAGCATTATAATTTTTATAATTAAACAAAAAACCTCTTATTAAAAAATAAGAGGTTTTTTTCGTTTTAATAATATTAAAGAAAATTTAATGAGAACCACCATCTAACTCTCCTTCTTTTAAAGGAACAGTTTGAGGTATAAAATCTAATTCATTATCTGGCTTACTATAATCATAAGGCCAACGATGAACTACAGGCAAAGCGCCTGGCCAGTTACCATGAATATTAGCCATAGGAGTTGTCCACTCAAGTGTGTTAGATTTCCAAGGATTTTGAGGGGCTTTTTCTCCACGAAAGATACTATAGAAAAAGTTAAATAAAAATACGCCTTGAGCAAGAGCTCCAAAAATAGCGAAATAGGTAACAATCTCGTTAATATCAACTAAATTATCAAACATTGGAAACGCGCTATTTGTATAATATCTTCTTGGTACGCCAGCAAGTCCTAAAAAGTGCATCGGAAAAAACACGCCATAGGCACAAATAATTGTTAACCAAAAATGAACGTAACCTAATTTTTTATTCATCATACGTAAAAACATTTTTGGAAACCAGTGATATATACCAGCAAACATACCAAAAATTGCACTTAGGCCCATTACAATATGAAAGTGTGCTACTACAAAATAGGTGTCGTGTACATTAATATCTAAAGTAGAATCGGCTAAAATAATACCAGTTACACCACCAGTAATAAAAGAAGATACTAATCCAATTGAAAATAACATTGCTGGAGTATGTTGAATGTTTCCCTTCCACATAGTTGTAATATAATTAAAGGCTTTAACAGCAGAAGGTATAGCAATTAATAAAGTTGTAAAAACAAAAACCGAACCTAAAAAAGGATTCATGCCAGTCATAAACATATGATGACCCCATACTATAAATGATAAAAATCCAATGGCTAAAATAGAACCTATCATTGCTCTGTAACCAAAAATAGGTTTACGAGAACTTGTTGCAATTACTTCGGAGGTAATGCCTAAAGCTGGTAACAAAACAATGTAAACTTCTGGATGGCCCAAAAACCAAAAAAGGTGCTCAAATAATACTGGGCTTCCACCAACATTATCTAATGGTCTTCCACCAATATAAATATCAGATAAATAAAAAGAAGTATTAAAGCTTCTATCAAAAATTAATAATAGTACTGCAGAAAATAAAACTGGAAAAGACAGAACCCCTAGAATTGCTGTAACAAAAAACGCCCAAATAGATAAAGGTAAACGAGTCATCGTCATGCCCTTTGCTCTCAAATTAAGTATGGTAATTATATAATTTAAACTTCCTAATAATGAAGATATAACAAATATAGCCATAGAAACTAACCACAAAGTCATTCCTAATTTAGAGCCGGGTATCGCTTCAGGAAGTGCGGATAAAGGAGGGTAAATTGTCCATCCAGCAGAAGCAGGTCCATCTTGGATAAATAATGAACAAAGCATAATAGAGGTTGAAGCAAAGAAAAACCAATAAGAAAGCATATTTAAAAAGCCAGAAGCCATATCTCGGGCTCCAACTTGATAAGGAATTAATAAATTGCTAAAAGTTCCGCTTAAACCACCAGTTAAAACGAAAAAAACCATTATTGTTCCGTGAATAGTAACTAATGCTAAATACATATTGGGATCTAAAATTCCATCCTTGCCCCACTTATCTCCTAATAAAGCATTAATAAAAGCGAATTTTTCTCCTGGCCAAGCTAATTGTAATCTAAAAATAACTGACATGGTCATAGCAACTACCGCCATAATTATTGCAGTAATTAAAAACTGACGAGAAATCATTTTATGATCTTGACTAAAAATATATTTGCTCACAAAACTTTCCTCATGATCATCATCATGAGCGTGATCTTGAACATGTTCATGATGAACCAAATGTTCGATTTCTACTTTTGTTATGGTTTTAGATTTGGTAGCCATATATATACTATTTATAAATGTTAATTTAAATAATTATTTAGTTGCAACAACTTTAACTGCTTTTTGTTTTGCAATCCATGCATTATAATCTTCCTCAGAATCCACCACTACATTCATTTGCATATTATAATGCGAGGCGCCACAAATTTTATTGCACAACAACAGATAATCAAAATCAACTGGTTCTTCATTAAATTTAGCACGCTGTTTATTAATGCCATCCATCATTTTAAGAGTGTAAGGATCTTTGCGCATTTGTGCAGTGGTTTTAGTAGGAATAAATTTAAAAGTTGTAATCATCCCTGGCACACAATTCATTTGGGCACGAAAATGAGGCAAATAAGCGCTATGAATAACATCTCGGCTTCTCATGAGAAGTTCAATTTGACGCCCAACTGGGATATGAAATTCATTTTTAACAATTAAATCATCGTATCCGAAGGTGTCAGTAGTATCCATACCTACTGAATTAGTTCCTGAAATTTGTCTATAATCAGTTTCGCCTAATTTTCCATCTTTTCCCGTATAACGAGCAGACCAATCGAATTGTTTTGCATATAACTCTATTGTTATTTTATTTTTATCGGTTGCATCATCCATTATTTCATTCCAATACTTTAAACCAAAAATAATAATAAATGCCAGAGCTACTGCAGGAATAATGGTCCAAAGCATTTCTAATTTATTATTATGAGTTAAGTAAAAAGCTTGGTTTTTATGGTTACCTCTATACTTGTATGCAAACCAAAATAAAAAGAAATTAGTAATTAAAAATATTACAGTAACTAAATACATATTTGCATCCCAAAGCTCGTCTATTTTTACACCATGCTCAGAAGCAGCTGGAGGTAAAGAACGGCTTATCCAACGATCTACTTGCCAAAAGAAAAAAGCAAAAAACAAAAACATAAATAACAGCATGGCTTTCCCCATCATATTATTATCTGAGTCGCTAATTTGCCACTCTTTTGTTTTTTTTAAACTTCGACTTAACTCAATAATTTTCAACAATTGGTGTCCGGCAATTATCAATAATACTATGGCTAACAGAACTAATAAACTCATTTTACTATATATTTAAAAATTTAATTATCGTTGTTTATACTTTTTTTATTTAATTCTTAGGTTGAATGGTGTAAACTTTCTTGTAAGAATGGATGATTTTTTACGAGTAAAGGAGCTTTAGAGAGCGCATTAAGAACTACGTAAATAAATATACCTAAAAAGAAAAAGAATGTCCCGAATTCCATCCAACTTAATCCTGTCCAGTGATTACCAACTGTACCTGGCATCACAATCATTATTAAATCTAAATAATGGCCAATAAAAATTATAGTGCCTACAAACATTAAAAAGAAAAAGTTTCTTTTACAATCTCGGCTCATTAACATAACCATTGGAAAAGCAAAATTTACAAAAAACACTGTCCACATAAGGGCCTTATAACTTTCCCAACGGGTTTGAAAATAAACAACTTCTTCAGGAATATCGGCATACCAAATTAACATGAATTGAGAAAAATAAAGATATGTCCACAAGAAAGAGATGGCAAACATCCATTTACCCATGTCATGAACCGTACTTTCGGTAACAAACTCCATGTATCCAATTTTTTTTAACCAAACTAATAAAATGGTTATAGCTACTAAAGCGCTGATCCACATTCCTGAAAAAATATACCAACCAAATAAAGTAGAAAACCAGTGAGTATCGATACTCATTAGCCAATCCCATGAAGCAGTAGAAGAGGTAACTGCAAATAAAACCATAAACCAAGCACCCAATTTAATGTTTTTCCAATGGTAACTGTTATTAATATCTATATCTAATTTATCAGCGTCTAATGAATTCTTACGTAATTTCATTGTAAACCAATACCAACCAACCATGTATAAAATGGTTCTGATCCACCAAGAAGCACCAAAATAACCCATCTTGTCCGCTATAATTTTATCATAATGCTCGTTACCTGGAGTAGCAATACCATCTGCCATCCAATGGTAAATATGATGAACATGCAATTGACCTAAAATAAATAACAACATCATAAAACTTAAACCCCAAGGCAAATACATGGTAACTGCTTCGATAATTCTTTTAATAGTAGTTGACCAACCTGATTCAGCTGCATATTGCAAGCCTAAGAAAAAAGCTGCTGCCAATGATAAGGCCATAAAGAAAAAAGAACCAGCAAATACGTTGCTCCAAGCTCTGTTTAGATGATAATTAGCATCGCCCTCAACATGATCTGTTAAAAACATGGCTATAATAGATATTAAGCCAACAGCCATAAAAATAAAAGCAGTTAATTTTGCTTTTGAAGGAAATATAAAATTTAATTTTTCAGTATTCATAATCTCTCTTAAATCTTAATTAATATTATTTATCTGGGAGCAACAACTTTTAAACTATCAGTTGGCGCAACCTTTGGGCCTTGTAATTTTTGAACATAATAAACTAATTTCCAACGTTCTTCTTGAGTAAGCTGGCTAGCATGCGAACCCATAGATCCTTTTCCGTATGTAATGGAATGGAAAATTTTTCCTTCAGGTAAATTTTTTAATGGCCCATCATATGCAGGTGGCGGACCAGGTAATTTTGCTGAGACTTTACCATCTCCTGCTCCGGCTGCACCATGACAATGAATACAAAATTTACTAAATAATATTTCTCCCTCCTTTTCAAAATCTGCCCGATATAAATCAGAATTAAATGGATTATGCAGATTTAATCCAGCTTTTTCGTATCCTTCAGCAGTATTAGGGTAAGCGTAAGGAAGATATCCTCTAGCCACCGAACCAGATACAGGTTTCATTGCATTATTTATGGTATCTCCATCAACAGTATGAACACTGTAGTATTCTAAAGATGGCGAACGATACATATCCGGCATAAATTCTACACCTGGACTGTTTGCATCTTTTTTACCACAAGATGAAAACCCTGCCATTAATAGCGCAACACATGAAGTGGCAAGGGATAATTTGATGGTTTTGTATTGTCTTTTCATTATTATAAATACTAATGTGTTTCTTCTAAAGTGTATTTTGGTTCAACAACGTAAGATTTGATTTGATTTACCTCTTCAGCACCGTTTTCTTTTAAAATAACCTCAGCTTTTTTTGCTTGATCGTCGTTTAAATCTAAATAAACTAAAAACTTATCATCGGTAGTTCTTGGATCTGGATTTTTTGCTTTTGCACCAGGTATTAACCAACAACGTAAAAAATAAGTTAATGCCATTCCATGTGCAGCACAAAACACAGTACTTTCGAAAGTAATTGGAATAAAAGCAGGAATGTTAAAATAATATTGCCAATTTGGTTTACCACCAACATCATTTGGCCAATCAGAAATCATCATGTACCACATCATTAAAGTAGCTAAACCTAATCCAGTTAAACCATATATAAATGCACAAATTGCAATACGGGTTCTTGGTAAACCAATCAGAGAATCTAAGCCGTGAACAGGCATTGGAGAAAATACATCTTTAATTCGAATGCCAGAAGCTCTCAATTTTTTTATTGCCTCCATCATTGGCACTTCGTCGCCAAAAATTCCGTGAATAATATGTTTATTAGTTGCCATATTTATATAAGTTCAAATAATTAGTGATGTGCATGGGTTGAAGCTGATTTTTTTTGACTTTCGCCCGAAGATTTTAAAATAGTTTTTAATTCTGCTTGAGCAATAACAGGGAAAAAACGAGAAAATAATAAAAAGAAAGTGCCAAACATACCTATTGTTCCAACAAAAATACCAATATCTATGAATGAAGGAGAGTATGTATTCCATGATGATGGAACATAGGTGCGACATAATGTTGTTACAATAATCACAAAACGCTCAAACCACATTCCTATATTTACAACAATAGATAAAATAAAAGTAGCTATAATAGAAGTTCGGATTTTTTTGAACCAAAATAATTGAGGAGACACAACATTACAACCCATCATAATCCAGTAAGACCATGCTAAAGGACCAGTTGCTCGGTTTAAAAAAGCATATTGTTCCCATTCTACACCAGAATACCAAGCCACAAATAATTCTGTTAAATAGGCAACGCCTACAATAGAACCTGTAACTATAATTACAATATTCATGTATTCAATGTGCTTAATTGTAATGTATGATTCTAATTTATAAATTTTTCTAACTACTAGCATTAAAGTTAAAACCATAGCAAAACCAGAAAAAACTGCACCAGCCACAAAATATGGCGGAAAAATGGTTGTGTGCCATCCTGGAACAACAGAAGTAGCAAAGTCAAAAGATACAATAGAGTGAACAGAAAATACTAAGGGTGTAGATAATCCTGCTAAAACTAATGAAACTTCTTCAAAACGACTCCAATGACGAGCACTTCCTCCCCAACCAAAAGAAAGAAAACTATACATTTTCTTTTGCCATGGTTTAATTACGCGATCTCGAATCATCCCAAAATCAGGAATTAAACCGATATACCAAAACACAAGTGATACAGTAAAATAAGTACTTACTGCAAAAACATCCCATAACAAAGGAGAGTTAAAGTTTGGCCACAATGAACCAAATTGATTTGGTAGTGGAAATAACATGTAATCTAACCATGGACGACCAGTATGCAACAATACAAAAATAGCAGCACACATTACCGCAAATATAGTCATAGCTTCAGCCGAACGATTAATTCCCATGCGCCACTTTTGACGAAACAATAATAAAACAGCTGAAATTAAGGTCCCTGCATGTCCAATACCAATCCACCAAACGAAGTTAGTTATGTCCCAAGCCCAATCAACACCATTATTACTACCCCAAGCTCCAACTCCAACTCCAATAGTATATGATAAGCATAAAATTCCCCATAAAAAACATAAAGCGCAAATACTTGTTAAAATATACCATCCTTTTGCTGCCTTACCCTCTATCGGTGCTATAATATCATCAGTAATTTGGCGATAACTTTTATTGCCAAGTATTAATGGTATTCTAATTTCTGATTCTGCGTGCATATTAATTTATTAATTTTTATTCGTAAATATTATTATGAATGTTTTTCTTCGTGAACAGACTCTTTTTTTGAAGATTGCTCATGAAAAATAACTTGTTCATCCTGATTTCTTACTTTTACTTTGTATGAAGTAGTTGGTTTTATTCCTACATCTTCTAACAAAAAATATGTTCTTTCATCTTTTCTTTCTTTTGAAACAATTGATTCAGCATCGTTTAAGTCGCCAAAAATAATAGCATCAGTTGAACAGGCTGATTGACATGCCGTTTTTATAGCTCCATCTTTTAAAGGCATTCCCAATTTTTTAGCTTCTAATTTACCAGCTTGTAATTTTTGCTGACACATAGAACATTTTTCCATCACACCTCGACTACGAACTACCACATCCGGATTTAATACCATACGACCTAACTCTTGCTGAGCAGGGTTTACATCAGCAAACATATCGTTACCATTATAATTAAACCAATTAAAACGACGAACTTTAAATGGACAGTTATTAGCACAATAACGGGTTCCCACACAACGATTATAAGTCATCATATTTAAACCTTCGGTGCTATGACTTGTAGCTAAAACTGGGCATACTGTTTCGCAAGGGGCGTGATTACAATGTTGACACATCATTGGCTGGAAAGTTACTTTCGGATTTGCCGAAGGGTTTTCCATGTCGATGTACATTTTTTTAGTTTCTAATAAGCCATCGGCTTGGGCACTATGTTTTGTTACATCCGAACTATAATAACGATCAATACGCAACCAATGCATATCGCGAGTTTTAGCTACTTCGGCTTTTCCTACAACTGCTACATTGTTTTCAGAAGTACAAGCTACAACACAAGCACCACAACCAAAACATAAGTTCATATCGATACTCATTCCCCATTTATGACCAGGTCTTGGGTGAGCAGCCCACAAATCAACATCATTTACATTTTTCTTTCCTCCTGATACGGCTAATTCTAAAGCAGGATTCCAATATTCTTTATCATTCTCTTTAAATTCTTTTAAAGATACTTCGCGTAACAAAAATTCTTCTCTACCCATTATAGTATGCTGAATTTGAGTAGCAGCAAACTGATGAATTTCTTGAGTTGGATTTATTGAAACATTAGTCGCAATCGGTTGAATAGTTCCATTAATCATTCCTAAAAATGGAAATGCATTTACACCTACTCCGTTTGCTACTTTTAATGTTTCGGCCGATCTGCCGTAACCAACTGCTAATCCAATTGTACCTGGAGCTTGCCCAGGCTGAGGATATACAGGTGCTTTTATTGTAGCACCATTTACTGTTAATTCTACAATAGTACCATTAATGTCTTGACGTAACATTTCGTTTATACCCATTTCTTTAACATCAATTGGGCTCATGGTAATGTAATTATCCCATGTTACTTTAGAAATAGGATCTGGCAACTCCATTAACCAGGGGTTATTAGTATAATTACCGTTTCCTATGCCTACTTTTTCATAAACAAATAATTCTAGTTTAGTTCTATTTATAGAAGTAGCTGTTTTTGCTGCTAATTTATAATCGGGTGTTGGTAATGATTCAGCTGATGATTTTACAGTTACTACCTTTTGTATATTAGTTTCGGCTGAAAAAAGAATTGAATCGGCTTTGATAACTGAAGCAACTCCAGTCATCATAGGCATACCGGTTGAATCAACAGTTACTGGAACAAATGTAGGCTCATTGTAAACTGCTACTTTTATTGCACCATCATGCAAGGCGTTAGACCAAAATGAAGGAAAATCAGAAAATCTTCCTTGAAGTGGAAAAACATGATTATTCCAATAACCTTGTAAATATTTTAAATAATCGGTTTTGACATCAGACCACTTTAATAAAGAATCTTGAAATTGACGGGTTCCTTCGTGACGAGGTTGACCAAATATTGGATTAATTGTTGGTTGTTGTAATGAATAAGTATCTCGTTTAGGATTTGCATCTCCCCATGATTCTAAATAATGATTATCAGGGCATATTATATCTGCTAATTGAGCAGTTTCGTCTAATACTTGAGCAAATGAAACTTTTGTTTTAACTTTTTTATATGCTTCAGCAAATTTTAAACTTGCGGGTGCTGTATAAACTGGATTACAATTATAAGTGATTAATACATCCACTTTACCAGAAGCCATTTCAGAAACAAGAGTCGCAAATTCAAAATCATTTCCTTGTTTTAAGTTTAAATAATTTTCAACATCAACGCTTTTACCATAGTTTTCTAACATTTGATTAATGCCATTGACTAAGGTTTGAATACCCACATCATTTAATCCAGAAACAACTAACGATTTACCTTTATGATTAACTAATTTTTGTGCAATTTTTTTAATAGCTGCTGTTGCCTCTTTGTTTTCAATTTTTGTATTTGCTTGAACTGTAGCATTTGAAGTAGCAGTTGCAACTTCGTTGAACAAAGCCGCTGTTACTTTACCTAATTCGCTAGGAGAAACCATGTAACGATAATCGGCATTTGCGCCTGTTAACGAAAGTGTTGTTTCGAAATGAAAATGCTGACTCATATCAGAATTTTCTTTTGAAACTTTACGATTTTTAGCGTATTGTTTTGAAAATTCTTCGCCAGATAACCAGTTACCCAAAAAGTCACAAGCTATTCCTACCACTATTTTTGCCTTACTAAAATCGTAAGAAGATACTACCGATTTACCAAATACATTTTTATTTGCAATTGTTAAAGCGTTATATGAAATGGCATCATAAGTAATATGTTTTGTGTTTGTATATTTTGCTTTAAACTCTGCAATTACAGCCTTAGTAGATGGACTAATAATGCTTGAAGTTAAAATACTTACATTTCCTTTTGAAAGAGCAGCTTTTATGGATTCATCCGTTGTTTTCCAAGTTACTTCTTTTCCTTTAATAAGTGGGCCACGTAAACGAGCTCCATCATACAAGCCCAAAACAGAAGCTTGAACACGAGCGTTTGTACCGCTATGTGATAAGCCATTTAAATCATTTCCTTCAATTTTAATTGGTCGACCTTCGCGAGTTTTAACTAATACAGAAGCATAATCATGACCATCGTAAAAAGTAGTGGCATAAAAATTTGCAACACCAGGAGTAATCTCTTCTGGTTTTACAACATAAGGAATAGATCTATTAACAGGAGTTTCGCAAGCTGATAAAGCTACGGCTGCTGTAGTAAATCCCATGACTTTAAGAAAATCGCGTCGAGATGTTCCTGAATTTTCAGCTTCACTACTACTTAAAAACTCATCCATTGGAGGTGATTCAGCAAACTCGTTTTTTTGCTGCTCTTGGAACTCTGGGCTATTATGTAGCTCTGGTAATCCTTTCCAGTATTTTTTTGACATAGACATTACTTATATAAATTCTTAATGTTAATCTTAATTAATAGTGACATTTGCCACATTCTAAACCACCTATTTTTTCTACTGTAAATTTCACATCTTGTACGCCAGCATATTTTTCTTTTAATGCTTTATGCAATCTATCGTAGTATGCATTGCCCTCCATAACCACTTCTGTTTTGCGATGGCACTCAATACACCATTTCATGGTTAAAGGCACTTTTTGCTCAGCTACTGTCATTTCTTTAAGATTTCCGTGGCAAGTTGAACATTCTATTTTACCAACCACTACATGTTGTGAGTGATTAAAATAAACGTGGTCAGGAAGGTTGTGAACCTTAATCCATTTTAAAGGATTTTGAATACTATTATCGTAAGTAGCTGTTTTTGGATCAAAACCATTAGCTGCATAAATTTTTGCAATTTCTTTTTCGCCATATTGAGGTCCTTTTTGAATTGCTTTATGGCAATTCATACAAATATTTACTGATGGTATGCCTGCATGACGAGATTTTTCGACTGAACTGTGACAATATTGACATGCTATTTCGTTTTCGCCTGCATGTAATTTGTGCGAAAATTTAATAGGTTGTTCAGGTTTATATCCTTTTTGAGTTTTATAATCGTAATAAACACCTATGTTGTAACAAGCATTCCAACAACTTTTCATCCCTATAAAAGAAATTATAATTACAAAAACACCAACTAAACGACGGTTTCCTGTAATCCATTCTTTTACTTCTTGCCAAAACGTTTGCTCAGGTTTTTCATTAATTCCTTCTGAGCGGTTGTTTGAATTTTGAAGGGAAGTTCGAACGCTTCGAAGAGATGCCAATAAAATAACTAACACAACAATAAAGCCTAGTATTAAAAATAATGGATCGATCCCATTTGTTTTTTCAGAAGGCTCAGTTGAATCTGCAGATGCATTCCCTCCTGCAGCGGCAACAACAACTGGTGGAGTTTTAATGTAATTTAAAATTGCTGCGACATCTTTTTCGTTTAATTGCCCTTCAAAAACAGTCATTGCTGCTTTACCATACTGAGCATAAATTTTTGTAGCGTAAGCATCGCCACCTTTTATTAATTTTTCGTTATTGATAATCCATTTAGTTATCCAATCTCCTTTTGGCACTCTATCAAAAACACCTTTTAATCCAGGGCCTGTAGACATTTGATCGGTATGAGCTGAGTGACAAACCGCACAATTTTGTTTGAATAATTTTTCTCCATCTTGAGCATTTAAACTATTGGAGCTAATAAAAACTGAGAAAACTAACGCTATCAGAGCTTTTAATGTAATTTGAGCTGCTTGGTTGTTCATATAAAAATGAAAAATTTTTAACCTTTTAATGTAATAGCTATGACAAATTAGTGACATAAAACCAGTCGCAAATTTAATAGAAGATTAATGATTATTAAGCTATATTTTTAACTATTTTTTAGTTATTTATAATTTATAATCATTCTAAATAAGAATTGTTATTAATTTATTACTAATATTTAATTTTTTTATTTTTAGTGTCATAAATAGTATTATGAAAATTTCCATTGATTATTTAAAATAAAAAAGCACGGTTCAAATAGCCGTGCTTTTTTTAATAAATAATTATTTTTTTTAATGCGTAACTATTTTTTTTGTAACGCTTTGATTATTGGCAACCACTTTTACAAATAAAATTTGATTGTGATTATTAATTTCTAAACGAGTTATAGCACTTGCCTCATTTAAAATAATATCTTTTGTCATTTTCTGTCCTAAAATATTATAAACAGAAATAACTGTTTTAGTATTTTGTTCGAAAAACGTTTTTACAAAAGCACCATTTTCATCTTGAGAAATTAATATGTTATTTGATTCGTTAAGTTCTTTAACAGAAACCGATTTGTTAAAAGGACATAAAATTAGTTCGAAACGATTACTTGAATTAGTATCATTAAGATTAAAAACATATGGATTAATTATTAAGTCATTATAAACATTTAATAATTTATCTTTGATAATAACACAACCGTCAAAATTTGATGCGTCTTCGGCCGAAATTGTATACTGTCCGGGCATTAATGCTTTAGCTAGTAGGGGAATAGTTATAGTATTTGTAATAACACCAATATCATTAATCGAAAAAACATTATTTCCTATTTTTGTTGAAATTGAAGTAAGTTTATTATTTGATACTCCGAAATAACTTGGAGCTAAATTTATTTTTTTACAATCATAATCTATATCATAATCTAAAGAAGCATTAGAAGATGAAGCGATAATCGTTTCATCTGAATTATTATCTGATGCTTTAATTTTAAGCTTTAAATTATGAGCTAATGAAGAAGACCTGAGAACTGGATTTGCATTAGTATTATTTGTAGTTTTCATTGCCTCAGTAAATGTAGCTGTTCCTGCACTTGATGCAAAAACGTAAAAAGCTTGGCCAGCAGGGATAATTTTATTTACTCCATTAGTGCCTGCTCCACCGACTACATAACTTCCACTAACCGTCCTATTATGCCCATACATTGTAGCTGAAATCAAACTACTATTTTGTGCTCTAAAAAGATCAAAATCAATAGGAGAAGCATAGGGATTAGCAATTAAATTATATCCGTTTCCTGATTTAGTTATTGGATATGTAACATCTCCTTGTGTTAAGGGGCCTGTAAATGAAATAGTAGTAGCGGTTGCAACAACAGTTCCGGTACCAAAATATGCCCAAAAACCTTTACCACTTGAAACATTATCGGTAGTGGTTATATTTGTAATATAACTAGAAGTAGGTTCATTATAGCCTTGAACAGATGCAAAAAAAGACCCATTAGCAGAATAACAATCATTAGTACAATTAGAGCATGTTACAGGAAATTGGTTTTGCCATTCGTTTATGGTAGTGTTACTTACCCCATTTGATCCGAGTAAGGACCAACCAGCAGTGGTTCCTGCAATACGAGTTTCAACTGTTACATTTCCAGAAATAGAGCCTGTTCCACTTAAAGAAGATACTCTTGCAGAAATTAAATTATTTGCTTTTAATGTTAAGAAGTTATTTGTTGTAAATGCACCACCATCTATTTGAATATAATCTTTAATATTCAAAGCATTTGATAATGAGAAACTGCTATTCGTTATAATTGATTTTAATGTGTTGTTAGTTCCGTCCATGTTTAAACCTCCCGTCAAAGTAACTGTATTTAAGGAAAATGTTGAGGTGCCATTGTCTGAGAGAGAACCTGATGTTACAGCCATTGCAGAATTTGAAATACTTAAGGTTTTACTATTTAACGATAAAGTACCTCCCGATAAATTAAAATTTCCATTCATGATATATATGTTATTACCTAGAGAGATACTGGAACTTCCATCAATGGTAAAATCTTTAAATTTATTATTAGGCCATGCTGATAGATTTAAAGTGCCAGTTGAAGTGTTATCAAAAACCAATGATGAATTAGAATCACCAATAATAGAAGCTGTACCTGACAATGCACCTGAAATGGTTGCAGTACTTGCTTCTAAAATTAAATTGGTATTAAGCACACAACTATTTACAGAAAAAGTAATTGGCGTTGTATTTGTAGGATTTAAACTAAAACCATTAGTTGCAGAAAGCGAAAAAGTTCCACCAACAACCATATCAGTTAATACAGAATAGGTTCCTGTGCCTTCTAAAGATAAATTATTACTAAATATGGCGTTACTATAAATTGAACTAATACTTGATTGATCTCTTACATTATTAATTGTACACGTTGTTATACTATGTCTTGGTCCATTTAAGTAAATTGTCCCAGCAATTATTACATTTGAGTATGTTGAAGTGGGATTTGCAGCTGTAGAGTTTGTTAAAGTATATGTCGGTGAGTTATCCGTTATAGTGCCTAAAACACTTGATGGGTTAGAATTAGTGCTAGTTAATACGCCTAATGCAGTATTATTTCCATTGTAATATCCAAAACCCGATGTAGTCTCCATTATTCCATCACCAATAGTGATATTGGTTACAGTAAAATTAGTTATACTTACGTCGTCTGCCAAAATATATAAATTATTCGCAGTGAAATTACGAATAGTAGTAAAAGAACTATTAAATACATATTCATCCCCATTGTTATATTGATCACCTGGATAAAGTCCATCACCAATATAAAAATTATTTGTAACACTAAAGGTTGTTCCAGCGCTATTTGCAAATTGATACCCGGTAATCGATTTTGAACCACCACATGAATATAAGTTGTAATAAGGTGTGTTATAAGCCCATATCGTGGTACCGCTGGTAAATTTAGCTACGCTACCAGTATTAAATGTAGTACTAGCTATAGCAAGGGGGTTGATGGATGCGTTGATTATTATTGTTGAATTAACTACCACTTCTGGGTCTCCATATAATTTCCCGCCAGTATTAAATTTTAATGTAAGGCCAAGATCAATATAAACAGTTGAGGTAGAAACAAAAGTAAAATTATTAATGGTGTTTAGCGAAAGTGTTCCTGTACGATTTGCGAAATGCCAACTACAATTTGCAGCAGTGAATGAAGATGGGGTTCCTATAGAAGCTACTCCTGTAGGATCTGTTGTCCAACTAGCTGGTGAAGTAAAAGTCCCTGAAGTCTTCAAATAATATGTCTGAGCTTTAGTTTTTGGACTTAAAATGCCAAATAAAATTATTAGTATGGTAAAATTTAATTTCATAACGGAAGTAAAGATAGTTAAATATTAAATATTAAATTTAAAAATAATACTATTTTTTTGTTAACTTTTATAACAAATTTTAAGAGTTTTGAACGATGTTTTTATAGCAATGTTAATAATTTTTTAACATTTATTCGTTTTACTGCTATGCTAAGTGGCCAACAAAATTATAATAATTACATTTACGCGCAGTTTTAATATGGCTTAATGAAAAGATTTTTATCTTTTGTTTTATTGTTTTTTTCTTTTGTTTCAAAAAGTCAATCTCAGTTCGAAAGCACTGTTCAAGGTTTTGTTTTTGATAAAGCGAATGGCGAGCCAATACCCTTTTGCAATGTGTTTTTTAAAAACACTAATTTAAGTGCAAGCACCGATTTAAATGGTTTTTTTAATATTAATCGAATCGTTCCGGGAGAATATACTCTGTTAATTACTAATTTTGATTTTGATACGATTATAGACCATTTTTCGATAAAAGGAAGTTCAATTATTAATAAAAAGTTTTTTGCCATCAAAGGGGGCGTTAAACTCGATGAGATTGAAATAACAACCGAAGCCAGCCAAAAAATAGAAAATACCAGTGTGGGCTTTCAAAAAATTGATCCCATTATTATTAACAAACTTCCAAGCGTAGGCGAACCCGATATTGCGCAATATTTACAAGTGTTACCCGGTGTAGTTTTTACAGGCGACCAGGGCGGCCAATTATACATTAGAGGAGGCTTACCAGTTCAAAATAAAGTTTTATTAGATGGCTTAATTGTTTATAATCCATTTCACTCTATTGGTTTATTTTCGGTTTTCGACAATGACATTATGAAGAATGCAGATGTTTACAGTGCAGGCTTTGGGGCCGAATATGGTGGCAGAACTTCCTCAATTATGGATATCACAACACGCGATGGAAATAAAAAACGCCACAGTGGAAAAATATCAGCTTCTACTTTTGGCGCTAAAACAACATTAGAAGGGCCTTTGCTTAAATTGAATGATGATGGAAACACCAGCATATCATACCTTTTTTCAGCCAAACATTCTTACCTACCTCAAACCTCAAAAATATTATATTCATATGCTAATCCAAACGGATTACCTTTTAATTACACCGATATATACAGTAAAGTTTCCATCAACTCAACCAATGGTAGTAAATTTAGCCTGTTTGGATTTAATTTTAACGACAAGGTAGATTATAGTGATATAGCAAGTTTTGGTTGGAAAAACATAGGCGTTGGAACTAATTTTTTATTGGTGCCCCAAAATAGTTCTTTATTAATTGAAGGGGTATTTGCATATTCAAATTACCGCATCGATTTTAAAAATCCTACCAAAGAAACAGATTCAAAATACAGCAATATTAATGGGGTAAATACTGGATTTAATTTTGTAAAATTTATTGGTAAACAAGAAATTCGCTTTGGATTTGAGGGTATAACTACCAATACCGAATTCCAAATCCAAAACCCACAATATGCATTAATTACATTATCTCGAGCAACAATTGATTTAGGTGCGTTTATAAAATATAAATTTATTGATGTGAAAAAACGACTTGTATTCGAGCCTAGTTTTAGGTATCAGTATTATGCTACAATGAATGTGGCTTCGCCTGAACCAAGAGCTTCATTAAAAGTTAATTTCACAAAAAAAATCAGATTTAAAGCTGCCGCGGGTTTATATAGCCAAAGCTTAATGAGCGCCAATAGCGACAGAGATGTAGTGAATTTATTTTATGGGTTTATTAATGCTCCCGAAAATCAAGATTTATCAAAAGAATATTTGGATATAAATGGACAATCTCAAACCGTTAACTCATCAATACAAAAAGCAAACCATATTGTAACTGGTTTTGAATTTGATTTGTTTAAACACTTTGAATTAAATATTGAAGTATATCAAAAGTTTTTCAATACCATTATCAATATCAACCGAAACAAATTGTTTGATGACAACACCTCATTTTCAAGCTATCCAGATGAGGTTAAAAAGAATTTTATAATTGAACAAGGGCGCGCTCAAGGTTTTGATTTAGTATTAAAATATGATCGAAAACGTTTTTATTTATGGGCCGTATATTCTTTAACCTTTAACGATAGATGGTTTGGAAATACAAGTACCGGAATAGTTAGTAAATACGCTCCTAGTTTTGACAGGAGGAATAATATTAATATAGTTACTTCCTATATGTTTGGAAAAAAGAAAAATTGGGAATTAAATGCCCGATGGAATTTTGGAACTGGTTTTCCTTTTACTCAAACACAAGGTTTTGTTAATCAATTTAATCCTCAAGGCAATATCAATTATAATTTTCCAACAGCTAACGGAACATTAAATTATATTCCTGCCGAACTAAATGGTGGCCGCTTTCCTGATTTTCACAGATTAGATATTGGTTTAAAATACAAATATCATATAAAAGAAAACAATTTATTAGAAGTAAATATGGGCGCTACCAATTTGTACAATCAAAAAAATATTTTTTACGTTGATCGGTTTACATTTAAAATTATTAATCAATTACCAATAATGCCAAATGTGAATATCAGTTTTACTTTTTAATTAACTACTGTTGCATATTTATTGAAAAATAAACAGATTTAAATTCAGATTTAAGCTCGAAAAAAATTATTAGCTTTACATTATCCAAGTGTTCTTTTACCTTTTTATTTAATTTTACTATTCAGTTATGTCATTTAAAATATATACTAAAACTGGCGATGCCGGCTTAACATCTTTAATTGGTGGTACTCGATTACCAAAACAACATTTAAGAATTGAAGCTTATGGCACAGTTGACGAATTAAACTCTCACATTGGTTTATTAAGAGATGTAATAACCATAAAAGAATCTGTTGATTTACTTGTTTCAATTCAAGATCGATTATTTACTATTGGCTCTCATTTAGCGGCCGATCCAAAAATTTATTTATCTGAAAATAAATCTAATAAAATGTCGCTTCCGCCAATAAATGAAAAAGATGTTGAGGTTTTAGAACAAGCCATTGATTTAATTGATGAGCAAGTGCCAGAAATGAAATCGTTTATTTTACCCGGCGGCCATGTATATGTTTCTTATTGCCACATCGCTCGTTGTGTATGCAGAAGGGCCGAGCGAGCTGTATTGCGACTTACCGAATACGAAAAAGTAGATACTATTCACTCAAAATATTTAAACAGATTGTCAGATTATTTATTTATGCTTTCGCGGCAGTTATCTTTGGAATTAAAGGCTAACGAAATTCCATGGAAGCCAAAATTATAATTGTAAAACCATAAACCTCTATAATTAGTTTATGAAACATATTGAAATAATTAATGAGATGATGGCAAATGATTTTTTTAGCCAGTGGCTGGGAATAAAAATTATAAAACAAGAAATTGGTTCTTGTAAACTAAGTCTTATTATAAAAAAAGAAATGCTTAATGGTTTTGGAATTGCCCATGGTGGGATAACATATTCTCTCGCTGATAGTGCCTTAGCTTTTGCTTCCAACTCAAAAGGGATTAAAAGTGTAAGTATAGAAACATCTATTTCTCATATTGAGAGTTTACACGAAAATGATGAGATTACTGCAGAAGTTTTTTGCGAAACAGAAACAAAAAAACTAGGTCATTATCGAATAAAAATTTATTTTAGTAATGACCCAAATTTAATTGTTGCTTTATTTAATGGCACGGTATATAAAACTTCTAAACCATGGTAAATTTTATTAAACTTTATAAAAACATAGTTATCTAATCTCTATTATAAACAAATAAAAAAATAGCTTATGAAAATAATTAAATTTTTGATATTATTTTGCTTAATAATAAATGCGAAATGTTATTCGCAAAGACACCATGGCAAAGATGAAAAAAATGGTCGCCATCATAGAAATAATATAATTATTAAAAAAAGTAGATACCGACCTAATAAAATTTTTGTTTATCATCCAAACTGGTACCCAAAAAGAAGTTTTAACAGAAGATGGGTTTATTTTACGAAACACAATTTATATTGGGATAATTGGCGAAATAATTATGTGTTTTGGAATGGACAAATTTGGATAAGCCAAACAAATGTTCCAAATATTATACTAAATATTAATTTACAAAACGAAAAAAGTATAGAGTTAAAAAAAGATGACGATGAAGACGATGATATTTATCTAAACAATCAACAGCATCAAACCGAAAATCCAACAAAATAATATTGTAACAAAATTTAGTTTTATAAATCAATTAAACCTGAATGTATACTCTTTAAAATTATAAAAATGAAACAAGCCTATTTAGTAAATGGATTAAGAACTGCCATTGGTAATTTTGGAGGCACCTTATCAACTATTAGAACTGATGATTTGGCCGCTTTTGTATTAAACCAATTAATGAAAAAAAATTCAACGGTTGATTTTAGTCAAGTGGGCGAGGTGATTATGGGTTGTGCTAACCAAGCTGGAGAAGATAATCGCAACATTGCCCGTATGGCTATTTTATTAGCCGGTTTACCAATTACAATTCCCGGGCAAACTGTAAACCGTTTATGTGCAAGTGGATTAAGTGCTGCTATTGACGCAGCGAGGGCAATTCAAGTTGGAGACGAACATTTAATGATTGCTGCGGGAGTTGAAAATATGACCAGAGGGCCTTTAATTTTAAGTAAAGCAGTTGCTGCATATGGTCGCGACCAACAATTACATGACAGTAGTTTTGGTTGGCGATTTATTAATCCAAAAATGAAAGAAACTTTTGGGGTTGATGCTATGGGCGAAACTGCCGAAAATGTAGCAGAAAAATATCAAATTAATAGAACCGATCAAGATGCTTTTGCTTATTGGAGTCAACAAAAATATTTTAAAGCACAACAAAATAAACGTTTTGAAAAAGAAATAGTTGCCATTAATATTCCTCAAAAAAATGGAGCTAATTTAATTTTTGACAAAGATGAATTTGCAAAATCTAAAACGAGTTTAGAAGGATTAGCTGCATTAAAACCTGCTTTTAAAAAAGAAGGGAGTGTAACCGCTGGAAATTCAAGTGGCCTTAATGACGGGGCAGCTGCATTATTATTTGCAAGCGAAGAAGGTTTAAAGCAACATCATCTAGAACCATTAGCAAGAATTGTATCAAGCGCTGCTATTGGTGTTGAGCCACGAATTATGGGAATTGGACCAGTAGAAGCTTCAAATAAAGCGCTAAAAAGAGCGGGCCTTACTTTTAAAGATATTGATATAATTGAACTAAATGAAGCTTTTGCAGCACAGAGTTTAGCCTGTACGAGAGCATGGGGACTTAATGATACTGATGAAAGAATAAACATTAATGGCGGCGCTATTGCTATTGGGCATCCATTAGGAATGAGTGGTGCGCGCATTTTAAATTCTGCAGCCATTGATTTACATTTACACAAAAAAAAATACGCCTTAGTTACTATGTGCATTGGAGTTGGACAAGGATACGCAGTAGTTATAGAAAAATGTTAAATCAATTATCTATTTAAATAATGATGGTTCATAATTTATCTCTCAAATCGTCAATCTTAAATCAGTTCATTGCTGAAATTCGCGATGTTAACATTCAAAAAGACAGTTTGCGATTTAGAAAAAATATGGAGCGAATTGGAGAAATATTTGCATACGAAATTAGCAAAACATTAGATTATGAAACTACATCAACACAAACTCCCTTAGGAATTGCAGAAAGTAAACAATTAATTTTACAACCAGTTATTGCTACAATTTTAAGAGCAGGATTACCATTACATAACGGTTTATTGAATTATTTTGATCAAGCACAAAATGCATTTATTAGTGCATTTCGTAAACATAATAAAGACGATTCGTTTGAAATCAGTATTGAATATGTGGCTTCTCCAAATTTAAACGACAAAGTTTTAATTTTTTGTGACCCAATGATAGCAACTGGTTCATCAATGATTCTTACTTATAAAGAACTAATAAAAAAAGGCCAGCCAAAACACACACATTTTGTATGCGCTATTGCAAGCGAGGTTGGAATTAATTATTTGAAAAATAATATGCCTAATTCAAATTATACCGTTTGGTGCGGTGCCATAGATGCTGAATTAAATTCACAATCATATATTATACCAGGACTAGGAGATGCTGGTGATTTAGCATTTGGAAATAAATTATAGGAAATTAACATGTTTGTAAAACAAAATCTTTCATTTAAAAATTCAAAAGTATTAAATCCATTAGTACAAGACTATATTGAAAATAAAGAAACTATAAAACCACTTTTTGATTACCCTCCTTCTAAGATTGGATTTAAAAAATTACTATCAACGAACCCCTACTCGAATTTTGATAGAAAATTATTGAGCGGAATACTTTTAGACCAATCTAAACTTGTTTCAAATACAACACAAGAAACATTAAATAACATTTCTTTATTAAATCAAAAAAAAACATACACTGTTACTACGGGCCATCAATTATGTTTATTTACTGGCCCAATTTATTTTATTAATAAAATTTTAACAACTATAAATCTCTCCGATGAATTAAATAAAGAATTTCCTGAACACCATTTTGTGCCAATATATTGGATGGCTAGCGAAGATCACGACTTTGATGAAGTAAACCATTTTAACGCCTTTGAAAAAAAAATTGAATGGAATGATACGCAAACTGGAGCTGTTGGAAATTTTGATACAAAAGAACTAAAAAATATTTTACCTTTTATTAAAGAACTTTTTGGAAATTCAGATTCAGCAAATGAATTGATTTTAATTTTTGAAAATGCGTATTTAAAAAATAACACACTTGCACAGGCAACACGCTTTTTAGTAAATACACTATTTGGTAAATACGGATTGATTATAGCCGATGGAAATGATTCATTATTTAAAAATCAATTCAAAAATCAATTCAAAAAAGATATTTTTGAAAATACTGCTTTTAAAGAGGTAAAAAATAGCATGGCTAAAATAAATTCGTTAGGTTATTCGAGTCAAGTAAATCCAAGAGAAATAAATTGTTTTTATTTAGAAAAAAATGTCCGAACAAGAATTGAAAAAAAAGATAGTCATTTTGAATTAATTGGTACTGAAAAAAAATTATCTGATTTTGAACTTCTCGATATAATAGAAAATAATCCTGAAAAAATAAGCCCTAATGTAGTTTTAAGGCCAGTTTATCAACAAATTATTTTACCTAACTTATGCTATGTTGGCGGGCCAAGCGAAATTGCTTATTGGTTAGAGTTTAAAAAAATGTTTAATTCATTTGAAGTTACTTATCCAATTTTAATGCCAAGAAATTTCGTCACAATTCTTGATAAAAAAATATTTTCTAAAATTGAAAAGTTAAATTTATCTATTTTTGATTTTTTTCAAACAGAAGAAGAAATAATAAATAAATATATAAAACAACAAAATAGTGATTTTGAACTAGAGGCCGAAAAAGAAAAAATAAAACAAGTTTATTCCGAAATTCAAAATAAAATTTTATCTATTGAAAAAACATTAGAAAAAAATATTTTAGCCGAACTTCAAAAACAGTTAAATGGCATTGATGAAATAGTCAACAAAGCAAAAAAAGCAATAAAGCAAAAATCTGAATTTGAAATAAATCAAATAAAAAAAATTAAACTTAAATTATTTCCTATTAACATTCCTCAAGAAAGATTTGAAAATTTTTCTTCTTTTTATATCAAGTATGGCGAAACATTTGTTGATAAATTAAAGAATAATATCGAACCTTTCAATTATTCACATGTTATTTTAACAGAAGAGTCATTTTAAATAAATCAAATTAATTAAAAAATTATTTTATTTAACTACTTTTAATAAATTTAAAAATTAATCTATGAAACAAAATTTTTTTTATTTTCTAATACTAATTGGAATTAGTTTAAAATCTCAAAACCTAGTTCTAACTCAAAGTTTTAATCAACCATCAGTTGGAGATACAAACCTTGTTTATCCAATGGATACTTTAGGATTTTCTTCTGCTATGCCTATTGGACTTATCGGTAATAACATAACTTGGGATTTTACAAACTTGAATGCTAAACCAAATATATTAGAAACTGCCTATATTAGCCCGGTAACAGTTACAAATTCTGCTAGCTTTTCTGGTTGTAATCTAGTGGAGAAACAAGGAGGATTATATACCTTTTTAAAATCTTCAATAACTCCAACCACTCAAACAGAGTTATTGGGACTTACGTCGAGCACTTTGTCTTTTAATTTTACAAATACAGCGGTAGCTGCAAAATATCCTATGGCTTTTGGAACAAGTATAAGCGATAATTTTTCTGGAACCTTCGTGTTTTCTTTAAACGGGACCTGTTCGGGAACATTAACATCAAACGCAGATGGTTATGGAACAATTAAACTACCCAACAATCTTACCTTAACTAACGTATTAAGAGTTAAAAGTGTTCAAACATTAAATCTATCTGCTGCATTAATAACAGGCCTACCTCCAACACAAGTAGGCACAATAAAACAAACATATTATAATTATTTTCATGCCTCACAAAAATTCCCCGTCTTAAGTATCAATTACACCCGTATTAGTTTAATTACATCTCAAACTCCAACAGTTACCGCTTTAATAACAGGTAATAGCAAATCAATAGTAGTTGGATTGACAAACCATATTATGGATGAAAACAGTCTTAATTTTTATCCAAATCCTTCTAAAGGTATTTTAAACATTGAAATAAAAAACAATCCATCAAAAAATAATAGCATGTTCATTTACGATATCACAGGAAAAATTGTAAAACAATTATCTTTTGAAAATAGCTCAACTAGTTTAGAAAATATTAATTTAAAAGATTTAAATCCAGGAGTCTATTTTTTAAAACTTAAACTCGGAGAAAAAATATTATCAAAAAAAATAATTCTGGAGTAATTTAATATTCAATTCATACTAAAATGAAAAACAAAAAGTGGCTAATAATTTTAATTATAGCTTTCCCATCAATGTTCTGGCTTATTCTAGAATCAAGTAATATTAACTCGAGAAAATTACCATATTATGGGGAAAAATTATTAAATAAAAATGGAGACACTATTTATCACAAAGTAAACGATTTTTTTTTCGAAAAGATAAATGGTGATAGTAATGTTAATTTAAAACAAAAAAAAATAGATTATCCTTTATACGCTATAGTATTTATAAATAAAAAATACAGAGAAGATTCATACAGGCTTACTGGATTATGGGAATATTTAAATTATAAAAAACAAAAAATAGAACGTATTCCATTTATATTAGTAACTGAATATGAAAACGGGAAATCACAAGCGCATGATGAATTATTAAAACTAGGAAATCATAATAATATTCATTTTTTTGGTTTAGAAAGTTTAGATTTTAAATTTCAGATTAAAGATTATTTTACAAAAAAACCCTACTATATTGATTATAGTTTTTTTTTATTAATAGATGCAAACCGAAATGTTCGCGGTTACTATGATGTTCGCTATGTTTCTGAATTAAAAAGATTGATAGAAGAATATCAGCATTTAAGATTGAAAGAAGAAAAACAAAAATTAATTGATAAAAATGAAATTAAAATTAATTCTTAAAATATTCCTAATTTATAGTATAGTCTTTTATTTTGGCTGTTCTCAGAAAAAGTCAAGTGTGTTGCTCCCAATTTATGGTGAAAAAAAAATAATTGTTGGCGATACTTTTTATCATCAAATTGCCAGCTTTAATTTAACAAATCAAATAGGTCAAGTTGTTAATCAAAACACAACTAAAAACAAAATATACATTGCTAACTTTTTCTTTGCAACTTGTCAAAGTATTTGTCCAATGATGAGTAATCAATTACAAGAAGTTCAAAAAGCTTTTCTGGCAGATGATTCAGTATTAATTTTATCACATTCAGTTAATCCTTTACATGATACTGTGGCGGTATTAAATAACTATGCAGATACATATGGAGCAAAAACTAACAAATGGCATTTATTAACTGGTAACAAAAAACAAATTTACGATTTAGCTAAAACCAGTTATTTAGTAAATGCTTTTGAAGATGATGGATCTCCAGAAGGTTTTTTACACAGTGAATTATTTTTATTGATAGATAAAAAAGCAAGAATTAGAGGCATGTATGATGGTACTAATACAGCTGAAGTTAAAAAATTAATTGAAGACGTTAAGTTGCTAAAACAAGAAACTTATTAAAACACAATTTATTTGGCATCAAATAAATATCTAAAATTTAAATTATAAAATTAATACTACTAATTAACTGATTATTTTTATTACTTCATTTCAAAAAATCAGTCCTAAATCTTCAAAAAATTAAAGTATCAAGTCCTACGGATTTTAGTAAACCTTCCGCCAATAATCTTATATTCATAGCCGCCAATTTGAATAACTTTTCCTTCGGCAATATAAATTAATTGACTAATATCATCATCAAGTGTGTGGATACTTCCTTTTGTATTCCTTGCGAGATCAAGATATTCTGTATTTATTGACATTCCTGGAATCAAACCACAAATAATAACATGTACAGGTATTTTAATTTGACTCATTAAATAATAATCTCTCATTGGCGCCCAATTATCAGCAATTAAAATCACTTCTTTTAAATTGGGATTTTTATTAATAGCTAAAATTATGGCTTCAATATTGTTCTCTTGAATATCCCCCCCATATCCTCTTCTCATACAGTTGATTGCAGTTTTAAATACTGTATCTCTGTTTGTACTTTTACAATAATATACACCACCTGTTTTTCCTGGTTTTTTAATATTGTCAGATTTCATATCACCATCATTAAAAAAAATAAATTCAGAAAAATCTTTAGTTAAAAACGTTAATCTATACCAAAGAAATAATTGGCTCAAATAAGGGGACATGCTTCCAGTCAAGTCAGAAACTACAGTAATATTTTCCCATTTATTTCTTATAAAAATTTTTAAAACAGATGAATCCCTTACTAATTTATTTTTCCAACAATTTTCTAGAGAAGCTATTTCTTCAGCAATGCTCTCAGCGGTTGCAGCAGGCCTATATATTACAACAAAGCCATGATACAATGATTTGGCTTTCTTTTCGCTATTACAATTAGTTTGAGTTATAATACTCCATTTTGTCATTGTATTATTAAATATACTGGGACATAATAAATGTAAGTACTCTATTCTCCTTCTGTTAAGATCACTTAAGTCTTGATCTTTAGGGAATTTAGTATAAACAAGATCAATGCTTTTAATAACTGCGTCTTTTAAAACTTCTACCTCTTTGGGATTTATTATAGCATGATCGCCATAACCAAATTCAATATATATTTTCCTAAACTCTTTAGGAATCTCATCAGGATTATATTCTTTTACACTTAAAGTATCAATTTTAATATTGATTACCTTTTTTAATTCGGTTTGACTAAAAATTAGTTTGCTAAAAACAACTAAAACTAAACAAAATGTCTTTTTCATATTTCTATTTTAAAAACATAATGTCAATTATTAGTCTTAGTTACATAAATTAGTATAAATAAATGATAATTATAGAATCGACATTTAAATAAAAAATTGTGAAAAATTGAGTTTTCAATGAACTTGTTCTCATTTTTTCATTAACTTTCTACTTCTTCTGTTTTTAAAATTAAAAAAAAAGTATTGTTTAATTTATTAGATTATTTGTCAAAAGCATCAAAGTTTTTTAATAAATCAACAACTTGATCTGCAGATAAACGTTTTGCTTTTATCTTTTTATCTCTGTCCAAAATATAAATTACTGGGGTTGAATAAATATCAAATCTTTCTTTTAAATTATTTAAATGAATGGGGTCAAATACATTTACAAAATCATTTAATTTATTTTCTACGATAAATTTTTTCCAATCGTTAAATAATTCATCTTTAGTTTGAACAGCGTAAACTTTTACATCAATTTTTCCTTTAAGTGATTTTAAACCTGTATTTAAAATAGGTATTTCGGTTTTACAATGTCCACAATCAACTGCCCAAAAAATCAAAATTGTATATTTAGCATTAACGCTGTACAAGGATTTAAACATTGGTGTCAACTTTTCTAGGTTCTTGTAATATAAATCGGTAATACTTTTACTTGAAGATGCGGTATCAAAACCCATCTTTCTAACTTGTTTACCATATACAGAATCAATCATCAACAAATCAGATACTTTAGAGTCTAACAATAAATTACGCATGATATCAACTCTCTCCCTGATTTTCTTAACTGTTTCTTCTGAATATACACTTGAGGAACGACCTGGTAAAATATACTTGTCGGCTAAATGAACAAATACTTTGTCGAAGCCCATTATTTTACTTTGTTCGAACTTGTAAGTGAAATAACCTATTAATAAATTATACACCAAATTATTTTCTTCGCATTTGCCTAATACAAAATCAATTTCTTTATTTAAAGTATCGGGGTGTTGTAAGATTACATTATCAAAATATTTTTTGACACGGTCATCAAAAAATGGTGTGCGAATAATTCTTTCGTCTTTAAAATTAATGCCATCAAAAAAGTGATTTTTATAATAGTAATATTGAAAGATGCTGTCTGGCCTACCATTTTTTGCTTTTGGAATCTCAATTGGTTCTTTTTCAGTTTTAAGATTTAATACATCATACAAATAACTATTTTTATTTTTAGTCATAAAATCAGAATCAAACTTTTTAACATCTATGTTTAATTCTTTGATTTTTTCATTCATAAATTTCGAACTATCTTCTTTACTTTTCCCTATAGTTTGAGCACTTACTTTGCCAAAATCTTGATTTTTGGTGGTAATATATTTAATGTATTTAAAAAATTCTTCGTTTTCTTTATTTCCTGATACTTTAAGACTATTAACCACATCAGAAATATCTGTTGAAATTGAAAATTTTTGATTTTCATTTATAAAAAAATCAAAATAAATAGAATTAGATTGGCTAACTAAAACGTATACACCTTTATCTAAATCTTTTTTTCCTTTAAATTGAATTTGACCATTTTTTATTTTTTTACAAGTATCTACAAGATATTGTTGATCCCATGTATACTTTACTAAATAAACCATTGAGTCTTTGCAACCCTTAAAATTTACTTTAATATCGTATCCATTTTGAGATAATCCGCTGAATGAATAAATGGTAGCGATGGTAAGAAAAAGAATAAATTTTTTCATGTTTGTTTTGTTTAATTGTTTTTGACTTTATTTTATTAGGTTTTTTTCGGCTATTTCTAGATTTTTAATAATATCAACTACCTGATCGGCTGCTAACTTTTTTGCTTTAACTTTTTTATCCTTGTCTAATAAAAAGATAACTGGAGTGCCTGTGATGTCGAATGTTTCTTTTATATTATTAATATGAACTGGATCGAAAACATGAATAAAATCTTTCAAATTATTTTCGGATATAAATTTTTTCCAATCGTTAAATAATTCTTCTTTTGTTTGAACTGCATATACTTTAAAATCTACTGAGCCCTTGATGCTTTGCAAATCTTTATACAATTTTGGTATCTCTTTTTGACAATGACCACAATCTGCGGCCCAAAAAACTAAAATAGTATATTTTGCATTTATTTCATACAAGGTTTTATACATTGTGCTTAATTTACCCGCATGCTTATTATACAAAAATGTAGCGCCTGCACTTGTTTTAGTTGTATCAAATCCCATATTTAGAACTTGCTTTCCATTAAGGGTGTCAATCATTTGCAAATCGGTAACTTTTTGGCCAGGTAATAATTTACGTAAAATATTTACCCTGTCTTTAATCTTTAAAATTGTAGCGTCATCATAAATGCCTTCTGCTTTTCCATTGCAAATATAATTATCGGCTAAATAAACAAAAACTTTTTCAAACGTATTACAATTTCCAAACTGATCAAAACTCAAGGCCTTATTGGTTTCGTATTTATATGTAAAATGGCCAATCAAGGTATTAAAAACTAAAGTACCTGGCAAACACTGACTAAGTATTTTGTCTAATTCTCTAATAATTGAATCTGGCTGTTGAACAAGCACCTGGTCAAAAAAGCGTTTAATTTTTTCGCCAAAAAATGGGGTAAACATTATTCTCTCATCTTTAAAATTAACTCCATCAAAAAAATGATTTTTGTAATAATAATATTGATAAATACTATCAGGCCTTCCGTTACTTGCATTAGGTATGGTTTCTGGATACTTTTCAGTTCTTAAATTCATAAAATCAAAAACAAAATTGCCTTTATTTCGTATTAAGAATTCTTTATCAAATTTTTTAATTTCTTCGGCAATAACTTTCTGTTTTTCGTTAACTATGATTAAGCTATCCGTTTTCGATTTCCCTTTAATTTGACTAATTGCAGTTCCAAAATCTTTATCTCTAGCCATCATAAACTTAGCGTAAGAGAATAGCTCATCATTTTCTTTACTCTTAATGCATTTTAATGAAGCCATTAAATTAGTATATTCTCCATTAATTGTAAAATTTTGATTGTCGTTTATTATAAAATCAATATATCGCGCCTTATCTTGATTAACTAAAATGTATACTCCTCTGTCTAAAGCTAAGCTCCCTTTAAATTGAATATTTCCATTTTTAACATGTTTACAACTATCTATGATTGAAGTTTGATCAAAATAATATTTAGCTAAAAACATAGTTGTGTCTTTACAGCCATTAATTTTAAATTTTATGTCGTAACCTTTTTGGGCAATTATTTTGACAGAAAACAAAAATATCAAACCAAAAATTATATAAATATTTTTCATTTTTAAATTAATTTAAAATATAATATTCTATCAAAAATTAGATTACCAAAATTAACAATAGATTTAAAAAAGAATAAAAAAATTCTCTATTTATTCCGATTTCATTTATAAATTTTGTTAAAAACATCAGTCAATTCTTTTATAAAGACTGAGAGGCATTGAAAAAATAGA
>Ga0114977_10000322_pt1 | contig 32812 bp, 31 predicted proteins | sample S_130805_MF_Meta_FD_87026 | JGI IMG/M metagenome (GOLD analysis project Ga0114977, IMG submission 87026) | Freshwater microbial communities from Lake Simoncouche, Canada to study carbon cycling - S_130805_MF_MetaG | ecosystem: Environmental > Aquatic > Freshwater > Lake | place: Lake...
TATCAATTTACTGCGCTCTGCATGAGACAAAAATCTTTCCATGTAACTCAACTAGCACAAACATCCAACTTGTTCAACTCTTTCAGATAAGAGGGGTATATATTGCTGAAAAGTGTTAACAATAAGGATATGTATATCCAGATTGCCGCCTTGCACGGGCTTGCGAGGCAAAACGCTGTGGATTATATTCCCCAAATTATAGACGACCTTATAACTTCTGGGAAAACCAATACTCTTATGCTTGCCGATGTACTGCAACGCTTTGGGTTGCCTGCTATTATTCCACTCCTTAAATTAGTACAATCTGGTGCAAATGCGGATGTACGTATAGCAGGATTAATGGCGCTAGGCTCAATTAACTCTTATCATGCAGTGGATGTGTTATTAAAACTTACCCAGGATCCAAATGCAGATATATGCGCCCAGTCGATTGCCGCACTTGGTAAAATAGGTGATGGCCGAGCTGCAGAATCAATTGCAGCTAAACTTGAAGCAGATGAACCAAAGATTCGCATACAGGCAGCTAAGGCACTCGGAATGTTAAGGGTAGTATCAACATTACCAAATCTGGCAGCCAGGCTTTCTGATGAAGTATGGTGGGTACGTTTCCGTACCGCAGAGGCAATGTTTCTTTTTGGCGATAAGGGTATTGCTTTTTTGCGCGCAATTAGCTCCCAGGAAAATAATGCAGGATTAATTGCAAGGCAGGTGCTAAGTGAATTCGCAGGAGTATCCTGATGGATTTAATATCTTCTTTTTCAGCATATCTGCAGGGAGAGACTATTTTCATTAACGTAGTATGCTGGGGAATATTAGCAATCGGGTTAATACAGAATTTTACATATGCCATTCAATTGCCTGCTGCCGCACTTGAGCTAAGGGAGCATTCTCAGGCAGAGGATACCGAATCAGCCTTCCAGCTATTAATTTCTGATGTAGTCATGCCAATTAGCATGATTGTGCCAGCTTATAATGAGGAGTCAAGCATCGTAGCTAATGTACGTTCCCTGCTCTCATTGCATTATTCTGAAATTGAAATAATCATAGTAAATGATGGTTCCAAGGACAATACACTAAAAGTCCTAATTGATACCTTCCAGATGCTGCCTGTTATCCGGGCTTATGAACCTGCCGTAAAACATGCTAAAATAAGGGGACTATATAGCTCACCAAATTACCCACGCCTGCTGGTGGTAGACAAGGAAAATGTTGGCAGTAAAGCAGATGCGAGTAATGCTGGAATTAATTTATCAAGGAACCCTCTTTTCTGCGTTGTTGACGCAGATTCAATGCTGGAAGAAAAAGCCCTTCTCAGTGCAGTTCGTCCTTTTATGGAAGATCCACAAAATATGATAGCAGTGGGTGGTACTGTGCGAGTGTTAAATGGATGTAAGGTAAAAAATGGCAAAATTGTAGAAATGAAGTTACCGCGAAACATTCTGGCACTGGCGCAATATTTAGAATATATTCGTGCGTTCCTTGTGGCACGCCTTGCCTGGAGCCGCTGGGGAATGCTTAGTATAATTTCAGGAGCATTTGGCATTTTCCGCCGTGATATCGCATTGGAAGTAGGTGGCTTTTCACATAATACTGTTGGTGAAGATTATGACCTGATAACAAAAATGCACCGCCATATGCTAGATAATAAACGGCCATACTCAATGCGTTATGTACCAGAACCAGTTTGTTGGACTGAGGTTCCTGAATCTCTTGAGATTCTAGGCAGGCAGCGCAAACGCTGGCAACGCGGTGCAATCGAGGTATTTTTTAAAAATATTGGTATGTTACTTAACCCAAAATACGGGAAAATTGGCCTAGTTGGTGCTACAAATAATTTAATAGTTGATGTGATTGACCCATTTTTAGAGGTGTTTGGATATGTAATACTGCCACTGGCATGGATGTTGGGCATACTAAATACTGAATTTGCAATGGCATATATTTTACTATTTTTTATGTTCGGTGTTTTCATCAGCGTTTCCTCACTTATCCTCGAGGAAATGGAGCTTCACCGTGTTCCACGGGGACGAGATCTTGCGCTGCTAACCCTTGTTGCTGTTATTGAGAATTTTGGTTATAGGCAACTGAACAACGTTTGGCGTGCAATGGGCTTTTGGGACTTCCTAAGGGGCAAAAAACATTGGGGCGTAATGAAGCGCAAAGGCCTCTAATTACACAACCAACAATGCTATTGCTCCGCAAGAAGAAACTATACTGCCATCATCTCCGGCAGCACGCTTTCATAAACTTGTTCAAGATCTTCAATCGTAACCGCCTCACCATTTATGGAAATGCTGCCTGATGAATTTGTCTGTCCTATTATAGTTGCTGATACACCAACATCTTTAGAGATAGCTATTATTTCATCTGCATTTGCAGTGGTTATTATATAACGAGCCTGATCTTCACCAAACAACTTGGCAATTAATTCCTTTCTTTCTGGGCTCGAATTGCCTGTAGGTAAAAGGATCTTCGCGCCTATTTTATTACGTAAGGACATTTCAGCAATTGCCACATAAAGGCCACCATCTGAAATATCGTGACACGCAGTTACCTTACCTTGTTCAATAAGGGTGCGGACAAAGTCACCATTTTTGCGCTCGATTGCTAAATCAACGCTAGGCGGAGTGCCTTCTTCAGAACCTTCAATTTCTCTTAAATATATTGAAGCGCCAACATGGCCTTTGGTTTCGCCAATTAAAATTATGGATTCATTCGGTACTAAAAACGCATTACCAACCGCTTTTGCCACATCCTCAATTACCCCAACTCCACCAATCGCAGGGGTTGGCTGCACAGCCACGCCACTAGTTTCATTATAGAGTGATACGTTGCCTGAAATAATCGGATAATCAAGCGCTCGGCAAGCCTCGGCCATACCTTCAAGTGCACCCACAATCTGCCCCATGATGCGTGGTTTCTCAGGGTTGCCAAAATTAAGGCAGTTAGTTATAGCTAATGGTTTTGCACCCACAGCTGTGATGTTTCTCCAGGTCTCCGCAACCGCTTGTTTTCCACCCTCTATTGGGTCTGCGTAACAATATCGCGGCGTACAATCTGTTGTAATAGCCAGACCTTTATTTGTATCGTGCACACGTACAATTGCAGCATCACCGCCCGATCTTGCAATAGTATCATTCCCAATCTGGCTATCATATTGCTCATAAATCCAGCGCTTGCTGGCAAGGTCTGGTGTGCTAAGCAATTGTTTAAGTGCTTCATTTGGTCTAAGCGGCGTTTTTAAATCCGCAGCTTTTATTTCTTTAGCTTTTGGGGTTGCTTCAAAAGGCCTGTCATAAAGCGGAGCTTCTTCTGAAAGTGGCGCAATTGGCATATCTGCCGCAACTTCGCCATTCATTCTTAAAATAATACGGCCTGTATCGGTAATTTTACCAATTACCGCGAAGGATAACTTCCATTTCTCGAAAATTTTACGTACAACGTCTTCTTTCTCTGGCTTTATAACCATAAGCATACGCTCCTGGCTCTCCGATAGCATCATCTCATACGGAGTCATACCCTCTTCTCGAGTTGGCACTTTATCCATATGAAGTTCAATGCCTGTGCCGCCTTTTCCGGCCATCTCTAAAGATGAGCTGGTTAAGCCAGCCGCGCCCATATCCTGAATGGAAAGGATCGCATCAGTTGCCATAAGTTCTAAGCAAGCTTCAATGAGCAATTTTTCAGTGAATGGATCGCCCACCTGAACTGTTGGACGTTTTTCTTCAGATTTATCATCAAACTCGGCGGAGGCCATGGTTGCTCCATGGATGCCATCGCGTCCGGTTTTTGCGCCAACATAAACCACTGGGCTACCAATGCTTGATGCCGCTGAATAGAAAATCTTGTTTTTATCGGCAATTCCAACAGTCATTGCATTTACAAGAATGTTGCCATTATAGGATTTATGGAAATTACACTCACCGCCTACAGTTGGCACACCAACACAATTCCCATATCCACCAATTCCAGCTACCACTCCTGAAACCAAATGCTTGGTTTTTGGGTGTTGAGGCTCACCAAAACGAAGAGCATTCATAAGCGCTATTGGGCGCGCGCCCATAGTGAACACATCACGCAAAATTCCGCCAATGCCAGTTGCGGCACCTTGGTAAGGCTCAATAAATGATGGGTGGTTGTGGCTTTCCATTTTGAAAATTGCAGCAAGGCCCCCACCAATATCAATAACCCCTGCATTCTCACCCGGACCACAAATTACCCAAGGGGCTGTTGTTGGAAGCTTTTTAAGGTGAAGACGTGTTGACTTATAAGAACAATGCTCAGACCACATCACTGAAAATATTCCAAGTTCAGTGTGGTTCGGCGTGCGCCCCATTATCTCAAGGACTTTTTTATATTCATCACCAGATAGGCCAAAAGATTTCGCTAATGCTTCATTGACTTCAGGTGCCTTTATTTTTCTTACTGTTGCCATTATAGTAAACCTTCAAATAATTTCTTGCCATCAAGGCCACCCGTTAAAACATCCACCGCCCGCTCTGGGTGTGGCATCATGCCTAAAACACGTTTATTTTTGCTGAAAATACCCGCTATGTTATGCACAGAGCCATTTGGATTTGAATCGTTGTTTGTATTTCCCTGCTTATCGCAATAACGAAAAGCCACACGACCATTATCCTCAATTTCTTTCAGCTCGTCTGCGCTTGCAAAATAGTTCCCATCATGGTGCGCTATCGGAATATTTAGTATTGCGCCGGCTTTATAAGATTTTGTATAAGCCGCATCATTATTAGCAACTTTAAGTGCCACAGTCTTGCACATGAATTTTAGATTCTTGTTCCGCAATAAAGTACCTGGCAAAAGACCGCTTTCTGTTAAAACCTGAAAACCGTTACAAACACCCAGCACATAAGCACCATTATTTGCTGCTTTTATTACTTCCTGCATTATAGGAGAGCGAGCGGCAATTGCTCCTGAGCGCAAATAGTCGCCATAAGAAAATCCACCGGGAATTGCTATTAAATCGATGTTTTTAGGCAAGTTAGTGTCTGCATGCCATATACGTAGTGGTTCTTTTGAAAAAGCCGCTTTAAGGGCAACATACATATCACGGTCACAATTTGAACCAGGAAAAGTTATTACTGCTGTTTGCATAATTTTTATACTATTTCAAAGCGATAGTTTTCAACTACGGTATTAGCCAAAAGCTTTTCACACATTTGTTTAAGCTCGGCCTCAGCCGCCACCCTGTCTTTACCTTGTAAGGAAATTTCAATAAGTTTGCCTTGGCGAACTTCGTCAACCCCTGCAAATCCAAGATGGCCCAATGCGTTTTGGATTGCTTTGCCCTGCGGGTCAAGCACGCCGTTTTTTAATGTAATATATACTTTTGCTTTCATGTAATTAACCTATGACCTTTTCTTTTCTTTTAAATCTTTTTTATCAATTAAAATACCAAGCCTTCTGGCCACCTCAACATAACCCTCCTCAACCTTACCAAGATCATGGCGGAAGCGATCCTTATCCATCTTTTCGTTAGTTTTTATGTCCCAAAGGCGGCATGAATCAGGGCTAATTTCATCAGCAAGGATAATTCTTGGATAATCCCCCTCCTCCGCCTGTAGTTTGCCGAACTCAATTTTGAAATCAATAAGCCTGATTCCAACACCTGCAAAAAGTCCATACAGAAAATCATTTATCCTGAAGGTCATTTGCTTAATTTCTTCTATTTCCAGAGGCTCAAGCCAGCCAAGAGTAATTATAAGGTCCTCTCCAACAAGCGGGTCGTTCAATTCATCTTTTTTATAGAAAAATTCTACCACCGGCCTTGGCAAAACTGTTCCTTCAGCAACGCCTATACGCTTTGCAAGGCTTCCAGCCACAACATTACGCACAACTACCTCAAGCGGTATAATCTCAACAGCTTTAACGAGTTGTTCACGCATATTTAGCGAGCGAATGAAGTGGTTTGGTATGCCAATTTCGCTAAGGCGGGTCATCACCAGCTCAGAAATACGGTTATTTAACACACCCTTTCCGGAAATAGTGCCTTTTTTTTGATTATTAAATGCAGTGGCATCATCCTTAAAATACTGAATGATTGTGCCAGGCTCAGGGCCTTCAAACAATATTTTGGCTTTGCCTTCGTATATTTGTTTTCTGGTTCTTGCCTTCGGGGTTACCATTTTTCTATACCAAAATTCATTATTGATTTATACTACACAGCGGTGCATATATAGTACATGTTGCAGTTTTGTGCATATAACTACAGGAAAAACGTTAATTTTCAACAAATTTTTTTACTTTAAGGAGCAGGGAATGACAACTTTTGATAATCGTGAGCATGGGTTTGAGAATAAATTTGCCCACGACCAGGAAACAGAATTTAATATTATTGCACGCCGTAACAAGCTTTTAGGGCTTTGGGCCGCAGGTCAAATGAACCTTAGCGATGAAAATGCAAAAAATTATGCCGCAGGTCTTGTTGAAAAAACAGCACAAAAGGATTCTGCTGTTTGCGTGTTAAAACAAATTGAGGAGGACTTTACAACTGCAGAAGTGCAAATTGAAAAGGCACAAATAGAAAAAGAAATGGAAACGCTGTTACACACAGCCAGAGATCAGATTATTAATGGATAGGGTGGTTAATTTTGGCTAATGACACTCATCATGAAATAGCTGTTATCCCACGGGATGCTATAAACAAAGGACAAAGGTCTAAAACGATCTCTAAGCGGGAGAGCTCGATTGAAAAGAAACTTGCCGGAAGCCATGGCAATGCCATTCAGATTGCTTTTACGTTTTATGTAATAGCCATTGCCGCCAAACTTGCACGGGTTGATTCCGATGCTTATGCATCAACAACCGATGCTGAAATTGAGTCTTTCAAAGAGATTTTTTCTATTCATGAATCGGAAATAGATAAAGTAGCAGAATCATATAATGAGGCGGTTTATGATGGAATTTCCGCCACTCACTATGCCAAACAAATTTTGAATTTATTCCCTAATAACAGGCTATTACTAGAAGAACTTGTGGGTGATTTACTGGTGTTTGCCGATGCTGATAGCCCGATGACCCCAGCAAAAGTTATATTCTTGCGTAACGTTGTTTTTGCACTTAATTTTAATGAAAAGTTTTTCAAACTTGCGCTTAGTAAGCATATACTTGATAAAAACCAAGATCCTTTTGCGCTACTTGATGTTCCAAGGGATGTATCTTATGTTGAACTTAAGAAACACTATCGCAACCACGTAAAAGATTGGCATCCAGATAAATTTGCTGCCGAACATGTGCCAATTGAGCTTACGGAAATATCGAGGGAACAATTCGAGATTTATACGAATGCTTATGACAAAATAAAGATAGAGCGAGGATTTGGAAGGTAAGAATTATGGAATATGAAATAGTTAAATCATCATCAGAGGATTTCGACCGTGGCATATGGGAAATCTTCAAATTCGTAACCTCAACAGGAGACACATACATATATCCGCCTGAAACAACAAAGGCTCAGGCTAGAAAAATATGGATGCAGGAGCGTGTTTGTTATGTTGTGAAAGATAAAATCACTAGTGCAATTATGGCAACATACACAATCCGTCCCAACAAAAGCGGCCTCGGCTCACATGTTTGCAATGCCGGCTTTATGGTACACCCGCACTACCAAAACAGAAGGCTTGGCCAAGCAATGTGCGAGCATTCGTTAATAGAAGCTAAAAAACTCGGTTATTTTGCCATGCAGTTTAATGTTGTGGTAAGCACAAACGAGAGGGCGGTTTATTTGTGGAAGAAGATGGGCTTTAAAGTTATCGGAACAGTTCCACAAGCATTTAATCACAAAACCAACGGATTAGTTGATATCCATATCATGCACCGGTTTTTGTAATAACTATTTATTTTCCTTGCGTATTTATAAAAAGACTTGTATATGAGTCGGCCTTAATGGTTACTTCCGTTGGCTATTGGCATGCCTTCAGGTGCCGTTATTATTCAAGAAAATCAATCATTTAACATGGGTAGCAAAATGCCAAAGTTGAAGACTAAAAGCAGCGTTAAGAAACGCTTCAAACTAACTGCAAGTGGTAAAATTAAGTTTAAGCCTGCAGGGAAAAAACACGGAATGGTTAAACGCACTAAAAACTTCCTTAGAAAAACTCGCGCAATGGCAGTTCTTTGCCCGGCGGATACGAGGATTGTTAAACTATTTTTAGCAAAGAAATAAGGGAGAGGAAATATGGCACTAGCATCAAGCGGAAAAGTTAGCCGCAACCGTCACAAAAAAGTATTAAGATTAGCAAAAGGCTATCGCAGCCGCGCTAAAAGCTGTTTCAGAATTGCTGTAGAGCGCGTTGAGAAAGGTTTGCAATATGCTTATAAGCACCGTCGCGTAAAAAAACGTGACTTCAGAAGCCTTTGGATACAGCGTATTAACGCAGCTGCTCGTGAAAATGGCCTGATTTATTCTCAGTTCATAAATGGCTTAAAACTTGCTGGCCTTCAGTTTGACCGTAAAGTTCTTGCTGAACTCGCTGTTAACGAGCCAGAATCTTTCAAAGAAATTGCTAAGTCTGTAGCCGCAGCCTTGGAAAAAAACAAAGCTGCTTAGGCTTCAAATAAACTAAGAGTTGCCTCAGAAATGAGGCAACTCTTAGTTCTGGGATAATGTTAATTTCCTGGAAATATATTTTAGGCAGTGTTTTCTTAAAAGCTAGACCTTGCGGCATAATAATTTAAAAAATTGCTTAGCAACAAATAGATAACAACCTTCCCATTTATGGGCCATTAGCTCAGTTGGTAGAGCAACCGACTCTTAATCGGTTTGTCGCAAGTTCGAATCTCGCATGGCCCACCATTTTTATGGCTTCCAAACTATCACTTTATTAAAAGCGCCTCTTATTAATTACTTGTATCTTTGAAGCTATTTATCTAAATGATGAATATATTTTAAGCCAAATAACTTACCAAGCCTCTTAATTTATCGAAGGCGCAAATCCTGAATAGAGGTCGCTTTATACATTTTTAACTTGCTAAAGTCGCACTCTAAGTGTATCAGATGAATTAACCGTAGATTGTACTATTGTTAGAAATTGGTTGTTTATTAACCGGGATTAGGTTTTTTAATGAATTCAAAACACATGCTGGCAGATAGCATACCCCCAGCTTCCGAGCTTTCTAGAAAAGAATATTTATTCACCAGCGAATCAGTTGCAGAAGGACATCCGGATAAAGTTTGCGATCAGATATCTGATGCAATTGTGGATGCTTATATCGAGCTTCTTCCTGAAGCAAGATGCGCAATCGAAACTTTAGTCACAACTAACAGGGTTGTTATAGCAGGTGAAGTACGCGGCCCTGATATTTCCCACAGCAGGATTGAGGAAATCGTCCGCTCTACAATAAAGGAAATAGGTTATGAGCAAAAGGGCTTCCATTGGAATAATGTAAAAATCGAGAACCTACTGCATGAGCAATCAGCGGATATTGCAATTGGAGTGGACGCGAAAGGAAATAAAGACGAAGGAGCTGGCGACCAAGGTCTTATGTTTGGCTATGCCTGCTCAGAAACTGATGTTTTTATGCCAGCCCCAATTCATTATTCGCATCAGATCCTGAAGCGTCTTGCAGATAGCCGGCATGGCGGCAAAACCAAAATACTTGGACCAGACGCAAAAAGCCAGGTGACCTTACTTTACAAAAATGGAAAGCCTGTAAAAGCTGCTGCTGTTTTAGTGTCCACGCAGCATCTTGAATCAGCCACCCAGGAAGAAATACGTGAACTTGTTCGTGAACATGTCTTAAAAGTTTTACCTGAAGGCTGGATGTGTGATGAGGATAAATTCTTAATTAACCCAACAGGAAAATTTGTTATTGGCGGACCTGATGGTGATGCTGGCTTAACTGGACGTAAAATTATTGTAGACACTTATGGTGGTGCTGCCCCACATGGCGGTGGTGCGTTTTCTGGAAAAGATCCTACAAAAGTTGACCGCTCCGCTGCATATGCTGCACGCTATCTTGCTAAAAATGTTGTAGCTAGCGGTCTTGCCGAAAAATGCACAATCCAGATTGCTTATGCAATTGGTGTTTCTGAGCCGGTTTCTTTTTATGTAAATACTGCTGGCACAGGACTTGTTGATGAACTAATGCTGGCAAACAAACTGCGTGAGTTGATGGATCTTTCACCACGTGGCATTAGGCAGCATTTAAAGCTTAATAACCCAATATATAAACGCACTGCCGCCTATGGCCATTTTGGCCGTACACCAGATTCTACAGGTGGCTTTCCTTGGGAAAAGCTTGATTTGGTGGCTGAGCTAAAAAAGTTGCTTTAAAAATTAATTGTGAAAAACAAACCTGCCATCACACAAAACCTTATACGTTCTTTTGGGCGCGTTAACGGTAGAAAGTTGCGCGTTGGACAAGCCAGTCTTATTGAAAATTTATTGCCTGCCCTTTGTGTAGATGTTGAGAACTTTTCTTTAGAAAGGCTTTTTACTAATCCTAAGCAAGAATTATGGCTGGAAATTGGCTTTGGTTATGGTGAACATCTTGTGGGCTTGGCACAGCGCTACCCTGAAGTAAATTTCATAGGCTGTGAGCCGTTCATAAATGGCGTTGCCACATTATTAAAGCAAATCGAGGATAGCAAAGTTGAAAACATCCGAATTTTGCATGGTGATGCACGCCTATTGACCCAAAAATTACCGGATAGTATAATCGATAGATTATTTATACTTTTTCCCGATCCATGGCCAAAATCAAAGCATCATAAAAAACGCATTATTTCCGCTGAGAGTTTGCCAGAATTCGCACGAATCCTAAAAAATAGAGCTAGGCTTGATGTTGCCACCGACCATGTGAATTATAGCGAGTGGATTGCCGAGCATTTGCAGAGCAGTAAATCATTTGCGCCTAATGAAGAAATTGGCGTCGCAGCCCAACCAGGCGACTGGATTCCAACCCGCTACCAGAGAAAAGCAGAAAAAGAAGGCAGGGGTGCAAGATTCTTCAATTATATCAAGCCGGCCTAATAATCATTTAAGAACCTTATTTAATATTCTAGATTTTTCCGCTTAGTCTAAAATCTTGAAATTCCAGCACGTGCAAAAGGTCTGAATAACAAGCAATTTTCTTTAAAATAGCGCAAGATTTTATCGCTACTTTTATGTGTTTTATTGTACCGGAAATTTGCTTTTCGGCCTTTTGTCTAGTTAATATGAAATATAAAATTATAGCACAACACAGCTGTTAAAGGTATCTAAAGCTAGTATCTATCAATCTGAGATATTTATATAGATATTTTTTATTAAACAATATATCAAATAATAAAAGCACATTTTACAAGGGAGTCCACCAAATGGCGTCTATTCTACAAAAAACACCCTTAAATCAAAACTTTCCTGAAGAAAACCTTGCTAAAATATCTTTAGCCGAACGCGCACTTTCGGATGTAAGCGAAATACGCCAAAGATTTGAGCAACAGGATAAAATAGATGAGATGTTAAAAAAGGAAGGCCTGCAGCCGGTTCTCAGATTAAGTATCGGCCAGCCCCATTTGAAAAGCTCTCCGGTACAAAAGCTTGCAATGGACGATGTGCATGAAGGGCGGGATTCTATACCAGAGGGATACACTCCATCAAAAGGACTTAAAAAATATATAAGATATGCTACTGAACTTTTTAACCACCGAATACCAGGAATTGATATCAAAGACGAAAATGTGTTGTTTACATCAGGCGGCACAGGAGCACTATCAATGCTTTCTGCTGTTCTTTTCTCAAGTAGCACGAGTAAAGCTATATTCCCTACCCCTGGATTTGTATGCCATCCCGAAACAATGAAAACATATGGCGCTAATGTAATTCACCTTTCTACCGATTCAGCTTACAATTACAAAATCTCCCCTGAGAAATTAGATAAAACACTAGCTGAAAATAACGTATCTTTGTTCGTTCTAAATGACGTGACTAACCCAACAGGTATTAAATATACCGAAAATGAATTAAAAGAAATTGGCGATGTTTTAAGGAAATATCCGAATGTTTTAATTTTCAGTGACGAGACCTACCACGACCTTGCCTTTGATGATAAATCTAAGTTTTTCTTAGAAGTTAACCCAGATCTTAAAAATAGGACAATAGTCCAGTATTCTTTTTCAAAAGACAATGCTGGTAACCCTGCAATTCGTGGCGGACTTGTTTACGCCCCTGATGTTATTGATCAAAATGGTCAAAAGGTAAATTTGGCTAACAAAATGGCGTTGCAGCAATATCGGGCAATAACAGGAATACCTACAATTAGCCAATTTCTAATGGCTAGAATAATTGAAGCAAAAATCAACCGGCATTTTGATAAAGAAAGCCTAAGTTGGCAAGGAGGCGGGCGCTACCATGAAGAGCACAAGGCATGGGAACAGGCAATGAAGCAAGAGTATAAAAGTAACTCAGCCATTGCAAAAAGTGAATTTGAGAAGGTTGGGATGCCAGCTGTTGTTGAATCTGGGGGCGGTTTTTTCTTGTTTATTGATGCAGGTAAATTCATAGGCAAAAAAGTTCCTGACATGGCAACAAGCTTCAATGGCCTTAAATTAACAGACCTGCATAACAAGGTTGGTAGCGAAATTTTGGATACTGATACTAAAGTTGTCAGTTACCTTGCCCTGGTTGCCAACATGGTTTGCGTGGAAGGCAGTCCTTTTGGTAGCCCTCCTGAAAAAGGAATGATGCGGGTTTCTGTTGCAAACACAAAAGAAAATCTTTCACAAACATCCTCACGAGTTGAGTTCGCTGACAAAACTTTGGTGAAAAGTGCTATGGATAGGTTGCTTGAGGCACGACAAAACAGTCCCGCATTAAAACTAGGTCGTGGCTAGTAATTTTTGTATAATGACTTGGTAAATTTTGTAATTCAATCTTCTGTGATTCATTGCTAAAAGTGATTTTCTTATATAGATAAATTCCTAATCTGCCGCTTGTAAAATGTATATTTCACCAATTAATGTTTATAATTTGATGATGAAATCAAACGGAGGGTATCTTTTGCAATCATCCATTGCTCCCGGGTTTTTGTAACAAATATCTTCACTTTAGAATCTGGTTTATTTATATACGGCGCTTCAAATCCGGTTAAGTTTATTTTTGCATTTAGCGCTTCATCGAAATTCATTCCCATGAATTCAAGCTCCTTGCAGATATCCGCCCTAATATCAGAAACATTTTCGCCTATACCACCTGTGAAGACTAAAGCATCAACTCCACCCATGGCAGATGCATAGCTACCTATATATTTTTTTACCCTATAACAATATATTTCTATAGCAAGCTTTGCCTTGGCATTTCCTGCCTTGGCTTGTCTTTCAATATCACGCATATCGTTACTAACCCCAGAAAGGGAGGCAATACCACTATCGTGATAGAGAGAATATTCGATATCAGCAAGGGAAAGCCCTAAAGTGAGTTTTAAATAATTGAACATGCCGGGGTCTACATCACCTGAGCGTGTACCCATTACTAAACCCTCAAGAGGGGTCATACCCATTGATGTATCAACAGATTTGCCATGTTTTATAGCGCAAATACTGGCTCCATTACCCAAATGGCAACTTATTATGCGAAGTTGTCTGGCAGGTAATTTCATCTCCTCTGAGACTCGCTCCATAATATATCTATGCGATACACCATGAAATCCATAGCGCCTGAACCCAGCATTGCGCCACGCTTCGGGCACTGCATATGTTATAGCAATATCCGGCATATTCTGGTGAAAAGCTGTATCGAAAACCGCAACCTGCGGAACCTGCCAAACCTTACGCGCCATCATGATACCTTCCAGAATCGGTGGGTTATGTATTGGAGCTAAAGGAACGCAGGCTTTAATATTTTCAATAACCGCATCATCAATCATGCAGGCATCTTTAAATTTTTCTCCTCCATGAGCAACGCGGTGGCCTATTGCATCAAAATCATATTGTCCGGCTTTTTCCAATATTGAAGGAATAGCTGCCAGAGCGTCTTCAATGGAGGTTGCGCGTTCGATTTCTGATTTAAAACATTGCTCCCCTGAATCCATATCGAAAACATTAAATTTTACTGAGGAACTGCCGGCGTTTATTACAAGGATTTTCAATTTACTACTCTCCATAGATATAAGCCTGACTACTGCAAATTTCATCAGCCTTTATGCCGAAGCATTGCCAGAAGCAGGATCATTTAATTTTTGAAAATGCTACATGATTAAAGATCAGGCACAAGAAAAATATCAATAATTTGAAAAGTATATATTAGGTTTTGTAAGATTCTTCTGACTTTATACTAGCCAAGGCTATAAATATTGTAATTTTGTTTTTATAACGATTCCTTATATCATATTGACAATTTATTGCGTAATTAGTTATTTTCCAATAAAAGGACGTTATGTATTAATTTTTGAATATAAGGTTTATATGCCACAATTGGTAGAAGAGTTTTATTCACAGTATAAAACTGGGCAAACAAATGAAATTATAGAAAGTTTAAATGAGCAGGCTAAAGCCTTTTGGGAAATTGGTGCAAGAGACTTTGATAGGTTTTATCTTGGTAATGCGTGCAGACTTGCAGATAAAAATCTGGATAAAGATAAAACTGGTAGAATCGATTTTGCAAATATTGAAGGTGGCCCGTTTGCCGCGCTCATTGTAAGGGAGCAGCGCAATTCTGCAGGAAACCTTATAGCTCCGCCAATAGTAATCGGCGCTGGTGCAAATCATGTTGTGCCAGAAAATGACCCTTCTGCGCATGGAGAAATGTCTGCTATACGTGATGCAACTAAAAGACAGGGAAATAGTGATTTAAGCCGCACGAGAATGTATACGTCCTGCGAGTGTTGCCCACAATGCCAAGCTGCAAGTACGGGAGTTGGCATAAAAAATATCGCATTTGCCAATACACGTCAGGATGCTGCAGATATTGGCTTTTCTGATGCTGAGCAATATACTCAGATTGAAAAAGGGATGACTAACCACATGACGAAACTTGACTCCCTTCCGGACGCTAAGAAAGCAGACTGGCGTGAAAAGTTGGGTGATCATGGTGCGGTTATATTAAATAACAATGGTGAAATAGTAGCTTATGGCGATGTTGATTTAACTTCTAATGATCCAATGTGTAGCTTGCCTTCCATGAATGCAATCCGCGCAGCCTGCAAAAAGGTTGGCGATTTTCATCTACCAGAAAATTATACACTAATAACAAAAAATGCACCTCACCCAACCGCATTTACAACAGCCGATTGGGCGCGTATTGGCCGAGACAGACATCCTGTCGCTAAAGATGATCCCTCCAAAGATACAAAGAATTCCAGAGGTATAGTATATATAAACCCTACGCCAGAAGAAATGCAGGTGATAAATTCAGAAGGGCTAGTAAGAGTGCTTCGCACTGCCGCAGATACTGAGCTAGATGTTAAGAAGCCACCAAAGGATAGAACTTTAGTGCCTACTGCACATTATGAGAAGATTTTTGGCGCACTTAATGCTTTTAAACGTTGGGCACAACTTACTTCGCCCTCCCAACCACTTGCAGCGGTGGCACGTAAATATTAATCTGTTGGCAAAATATAACCGAGTACTATAGTCATACACTAATTTCATTGGTACAATAAAAAACACCAGGATCAAAATTGGACCTTCGTTTAAATTAGCCTCTGCCTTGGTAGTGGCATGTAAAACTTCTATTGATTAGGAGCTGAATCTCAATCAGAGAAATAAGCCGTTTGAAGATTGTTTTTATGTCATTTGAGGATTGTTTATACTACTCCAAAAAACTTGGTATACTGAATCTAAATGTAGAGCCCATTACTTCATTGTTTTCTGCCCATATACGACCGTTATGTCCCTTTATTATTCCTTTACAAATTGCAAGCCCAAGCCCGGTGCCGCCAGCGCCAGTCTTTGTACGGGTACTTTGAACAAATTTATCGAAAATAGCTTCAATCTCAGCTTCAGGTATACCAACACCTTCGTCATTCACTGAGAACGTTACATATTTATCATCCTGCTTAATCGAGATAGTAACTTTTTTGTCCTTGGGTGTAAACTTTACTGCATTTCCAACCAAGTTAGTGAGCACCTGTATGATTTTACCGCGGTCACACATAATTTGAGTATCAATAGATGATGGGTTGTATACCAGTTCAACACCTTTTTTCTGAAATAATACCTGCTGCTCTTCTACAACAACATTCACAATTTCATTTACGGCACATTTTGTAAGATTAAATTCTTCTGAACCATTTTCAATTTTTGCAACATTAAGTACACCTTCCACAAGCCCAGATAGGCGTTCTGCTACTTTAATAATCTTCATAAAATATGCGTTCAACGCCGAAAGGTCTGTCACTCCCGTATTGACATCATCGATTCCAAAAGTAGCCATGTTTAATATTCCATGCAATGGTGTGCGAAATTCATGAGACATATTGCGTAAAAACTCACTTTTTGCTTCATTTGCTGATTCAGCCTTGGTTTTGGCTATTTCCAAGTCTTTGGTACGCTCATAGATTCTTTGTTCTAATGTCTCATTTGAATCTTTAAGTTCATTATCCCGGTTTTGTACTGTAGATAACATTTTATTAAATGAATCTGTGAGTGTTCCAATTTCATCATCTTCAAATTTTCTTGCCCTGGAACTATACTGCCCCTCTTCTATCACGGCATGGGTAACATCCACAAGATTCAGGATTGGTTCTGCGATAAGCCTTTGATAATGGGCAGATATAAAATAAGCTATTATAGCAACTATGAATAAAAGTATAATCGCAAATCCTACATAATTAGGAATTTCCCTAATTATATCACGTATATCAGATTCGATATATATAGCACCTAAATCAGACCCATGAAATGATACTTTGCTATAGACAGATAATTTATTCCAAGCCCGAGAAACGAACTCTTTAGCAGTCACGGTTGGACAAGTAGATGATGAATTCACTAAATAACTAGCAAAAACATTATTATCCTTATCATATATGCAGGCTATTATAACAGAATCTTTAATTCTTAAGTCTTGAAGACTTCTATGCGCAGTTTCTTTGTCGCCCCATTCAAGTGCTGGCCCAGCCCTGTTGCCAATTAATTTCCCGACAAGTGCAAGTTCTTTTATAACCATAACCCTGGTGTTTATTATGCCATATGCCACAAATAAGGAACACGTAAGCAAGATAGCAATTATGCTTGTTGCCATACTCATTTTCATGAGCTTTTGTTTTATAGATGGCTTGTTTTTCTTAATAAACACACAAATTACACTAAAATAACATGTTACAATTTATATTACAATGAATTGGTTAAGTCTTTATTACCATTAAGCAATTAAATCTTAATTCACAAAAAACAACAACTAAACTAGTTAACACTTTAGGGGCTTGACAGAAACGTTACGATGTATATTCTATACATCTGTGTACTATTTGCGACTAATCACCAAGCCGCAAACAATTTAACATGTTACAATAGATTCAATTAGAGATTGAAAGATTTTTTCGGCAGGCAGCTATTCGTTTTATATTATATATAAATTAAGCTTATTTAGGACTGCATAGTATGAAAAATAGCAAAGAGCAAGAGACAGCAATTATTCCTTATTACTTCAAATCTGTGAATTACAAGGGGCAAGCCGTCACAATAAAGATGCGCACTATAACCGCGGATGATGATAGTGAATTATATGATTTTGCTAAAAGCATGGCACGAATCTTTGCTACCAGCGAACCAATGACGGTAGCTGCAGGAATTACAGAAGAAGAATGTTTTGAAGAGTTGTATGCATACTTACAATTTGCTAAAAAAGATGAGTTATCGCTAATACTTACAAACGAAGAAACCGGAAAAATAATTGGCGGCATTATAGGCCGCGATTTTTATAATGACGAATCAGAAGATCCGTACGCTGGCATTTCTCATCAACAAAAATTCCAACAAGTTTCTAAAATGATAGATGCTTCAAAAAAGAAGTTTCACGAGATCATAGCAAAAGAAGGGCATGTATTTAAGCCCGGATTGGCTTATAGGGGTGCTTATAGCGGATACCTAGGCAGATATCTTATACTAGAAGATGAAAATGGTTTTAGTCTCATCGCTGTTGCTTTAAGAAAAGCTGAAGAATATGTAAAAACTTTTGGATACAAATATTATTATGTAGAAGCCACTAATCCTGGAATTCAAAAATTATATCAAAATGCTGGCTGGGCAATAGATGAAATAATAATTCCTTACTCTGAATACCCCCCCTTCGAACAGATTGAGTTTTATAAGAATGCTATAAGTGGAATAGGTAATTCCTTGTGTGGCGCTATAAGAAGGGTGGATGAAGGGTTTCCTCCATTATGTAGAAATATAAGAAAAAAGAATAGGTAAAGGCATAACTAAAATTACCCGGTAGGTACAAAATGTTAAATTTGCGTATTTTAAACTATCATATTCTATTTGGGATTTTGTTTGGCGCATCATCAGCTTATTCAGCCGCAGATGCCGAGCTGGATAAACTTTCCGATCTTTCCTTTAGTGAATTGAAAAATATTGTTACATCAGTTTCAAAAAGGCCGGAGGATTCATTCACTGCACCAGCAGCGATTTTCGTTATTACTCAGGAAGATATTAAAAATTCAGGTCTTCGCACCATACCAGAACTTTTACGCATGGCTCCAGGATTGCAGGTTACTCAAATAGATGCGGGATATTGGGCTATTACATCTCGTGGTTTTAATGCTGATGGGCTAGGTAACAAGCTTTTGGTATTAATGGATGGCAGAACTGTTTACACGCCCTTATATTCGGGCGTTTATTGGGATGTTCAGGACACATTCATTGATGATATTGAACGCATAGAAATAATCAGGGGGCCTGGTGCAACACTTTGGGGAGCTAATGCAGTTAATGGTGTGGTAAATATAATCACAAAAAGTTCAAGGGATACGCAGAATAATGTAGTAAGTACAGGAATAGGAACACAAACTAAAGATTTTGCAGAAGCAAGGCATGGCGGTGTTTATAAAGAAGATGTTTTTTATAGAGTTTATGGTAAGCACTCTGATTACAATGAAAGCAAAACTACTACAGGCGCGCCTGGTAATAATAGCGGCAACAATGAACGGGTTGGATTCAGGAGTGATTGGGGGAGACCTGATGATAATGAATTTACTGTTCAGGGAGATGCTTACATCAATAAAGAGGATGTAGATGTATATGTTCCTAATGGAGCCTTTTTATATCATGACTTATACATAAGCTCTGGAGAAAATTTGATAACCAGATGGAACCATACGCATGATAATAAGGCTAAAAGCTCTGCCCAAGTATATTTCGACTATGCAGAAACGCATTATCAGGTTTTACATCAGGGCAGTTATACGCTAGATTTCGATTATCAATATAATATAAATCTTAATGATAGGAATAACCTAATCACTGGAATAGCTTACCGTTTTATAACTGATGATATCCAAAATGCGGACTTGATTTCATTTACATCAAGAAGCATGGATAGATCTTTATATAGTACATTTATACAGGATACCTATAAACTTATTCCTGAAAAAGTGCATCTTACTTTAGGTTCCAAATTTGAACATAATGATTTTACCGGATTTGAAATTGAACCAAGTGCCAGGATTGGTTGGTATCCTAATAACAAAAATACTATTTGGGCAGCAGTTTCAAGAGCGGTAAGAACGCCAAACCGTGCGGAAAACAGCATCTCGATAGCTATATCCCCTGGCTATAGATGGGTAGGCAATACTAATTTTGAATCAGAAGAATTAATTGCCTATGAATTAGGCCACAGGATCAAAGCCACAGAAAATTTATCATTTGATTCTACAGCATTTATAAATAAATATAATAAGTTACGTACAAATGAAGCAATTGATGGTCTTTTACCTGATTCATCTGTTGCTTTACCACTTGATAATAAAGCAAAAGCCATAAGTAAAGGCTTTGAACTCGCTTCTAACTGGTCAGTTACCAAAAATTGGAAGTTAAAAGGATCGTATACGTTTTTAACAACGCACATTGAAACTATTGATAACAGTAACGATCCAACTGTAGTGGGACAAGCTGGAATGTCGCCAAAGAACCAGTTTGGTATACAATCACAATTATATTTACCGCATTCAATTGAAATTTCTAATAGTTTATATTATGTTGATGACTTGCCTACTATAAATGTTTCTGGTTATTACCGTTTTGATTCCCGCATTATGTGGACAGCAAAGCCTGGAGTGGAACTAAGCCTGATAGGACAAAACTTACTTGATGACTGGCATCAAGAGTTTTCACAGGCAATTACTGGTACCACTAACGAAATTGGACGCAATGTGTATGCGAAGGTAACGGTACGGTTCTAAATGCAGCCAAATATTAAGCGTATCACAGCTTGCCTAATTATTGGTGCATTTATGATGTTGCCACCCCAGACCTATGCCCAAACCTTCTCAGAAAACCAAGTTAAAGGTGCATTTTTATACAAGATCACCAAGTTTATTAGGTGGGAAAGCCAAGCTGATAAAACAAAATTATGTTTTATTGGCGATAAGGAAGACCAGTCCGGAGAAACTATCGGCAAAACAGTAAGTTCATTCGCAAAAAAAGATGATGGTCAATTTGAGGTTGCCAAGAATGTAACCATAAAGGATATAACAAACTGCAACCTGTTATTCATTGGCGCAAAAGCTGAGCCAAGCATGCAGGATATATTGGCGGTGCTCGATGGAAAACCTATTGTTACAATAAGTGATATAGAAAGCTTCACAAGGCGTGGTGGCATGTTTGGTTTTTTGAATAGAGATGGCAATGTGGCAGTGGAGCTTAATTTTTCCAAGGCTAAAACAAACAATATAAATATTAATTCTGCACTGCGTGAAATGATTAGTATTGTTGAGTGAAACTGATGCAAAATAATAGCAAACAAATTATAGGTATTGCATGGATGTTATGCCATTGTTTGCTTATATCTATTATGTCAGCAATGATAAGGGAACTATCAGCAAAATTTCATATATTTGAGATAGTTTTTTTTCATAATATAGTAGCATTCGTGCTTATATTACCATTTGTATGCAAATCTAGTAATATAAAAACCCGCAAACTTCCTTTACATCTCTTACGCGGCGCGCTTGGTGTTATTTCACTAGCCATGTACTTTTATGCCTTAACAATAATCCCACTCACACAAGCCAGGGCGATAGCCTTAAGCGGCCCACTCATAAGCTCATTACTTGCTATTTTATTTTTAAAAGAAAAAACAAATTGGCACAAATCTTTGGCGCTTATGATAGGGCTTGCTGGCTCATTATTAATCCTTAGGCCGGGTGAATCTGATTTTTCTTATGCAACATTGCTGGTGGTAGTTGCTGTATGTATATGGTCGTTGATTGACATAATCATAAAGATTTTGAGTAGTGAAAGCACTGCGACACAATTTTTATACCTTACGGCAACTATGTCACTATTATCAATTCCTGGGGCTGTATATTTCTGGCGTACACCCGAGAATTATACAGAATGGCTGTGGCTTATCAGCATTGGTATTGTTTTCTTATTGAATATTATGGCTATTTTTAATGCATTTAAATATGCTGATGTAACAACAATAATGCCTTTTGACTTTACAGGAATGATATTCACCGCAATTATTGCTTATTTTTGTTTTGATGAAGTAATCAAATCTGAAGTCTTAATAGGTGGATTAATTATTTTGATAAGTAGTGTTTATATTATTAGGCAAGAGCTTGTAAGGCAGAAAGGAGATGTCATTCCCGAGAATGTGATACAAGAATGAATTTATGAGTTTTTGCAAAATATTAATAATTTGTTAACATTCTGACACTATAATGAGCATACTCAAGAAATATATAAAGACCTGATTAATAAGACGAAGTATTAAAGTAGTAGCATTACAGATTTTAATTGAGGCGCGTTATGGCCAATAAACCTTTGAGAATAGTAGTTGCAGATGATGAAGAGTTAAATCTTGAAATTCTTATGAGAACCATAAGAGGCGCTGGCTATAAAGCTCAGGGATTTGACGATGGAGATAAGGCTCTAGATTATATAAAAAGCAACCCAGGCAGTGTTGATATTGTTATTCTAGATAAAATGATGCCAAATATGAGTGGCTTGACCGTTTTAAAACATATTAAGGCTGACCCAGCACTTAAAAATATACCTGTAATTCTGCAAACCGGTGATGTTGGTATTAACCAACTGAAGGAAGGCCTGGATGCCGGGGCTTATTATTACCTTTCTAAACCATTTTATTCTGAAATGCTACTTTCCCTTATTAACGCCTCGGCTAGGGATTGTATAGGCAATCAAAATATTAGCAGTCCTTTAGACGAAGAAAAGTTAATTAATAACTTCCTAAAATACGGGGTTTTTGAAATCAGAACTATTGAAGATGCCCATAAGCTAGCTGCCGCTTTTGCATCATATGCCCTAAGGCCAGATGATGTTCGCCGAGCTATTTCTGAGCTTGCTGTAAATGCAATTGAGCATGGGACTTTAAATATTGGTTATGTAGAAAAAGGTCATTTTTTACAAACTCGTACTCTTAATAATGAGATAACCAGGCGTCTTGCATTACCAGAAAACGCAAATAAAGTTGTTAAAGTGTTTTTTAAGCGAATTGGTAATAAGATTGATATTTTAATCGAAGATCAGGGCAACGGTTTCAGCTGGGCAAAATATATGAATTATGACCCTATAAGACTAACAGACCTAAATGGCCGTGGTATAGCTTCTGCTAATATAATGAACCTTGGTATTGAATATCTAGGCACTGGCAATCAGGTGAAAATTACATTTGAGACGAAGAGCTCTAATCACCAAAAGAACTGATCTCTATTTTATTATTATCAGTTCGCATCTACAAACAGTTATTGCTTTATAAAAGCCGCGTTGATCCTAAGCATAAATATTCACAAAAGAAATTATTCTTTCATTTCCGCCCAAAAGCCACGAACCTTATCTATAAAACTCTCAGCTTTAGGATTTGTTCCGCGGCCATCTAAATTATTAAATTGTTCGAGCAATTCGCGCTGCTTTTTAGAAAGTTTAACGGGAATCTCAACTATAGTATGAATATACATATCTCCACGTCTGCCACCGCTTTGCATAACGATCATACCCTTTCCTTTCATACGAAAGCGATCATCGGTCTGAGTGCCGGCAGGGATTGTAACTTTAGCCATGCTGCCATCAATAACCGGCACCTCAACATCGCCACCAAGGGCGGCTGCAGTCATTTTTATTGGCACTTTGCAATGTATATCATGTCCTTCGCGCATAAAAAATTCATGAGGTGTTACCGATATAAAAATATATAAATCCCCAGATTCACCACCGCGCATCCCAACTTCGCCCTCACCAGAGAGCCTGATTCTAGTGCCTTCTTCAACCCCTTCTGGAATATTTACAATAAGGTTTTTCTCACGCCTTACACGTCCTTCCCCAGCACATGAATTGCAAGGGTTGCTGATAGTTCTTCCCATGCCATGACAAGACGTGCAGGTACGCTCCATGGTGAAAAAGCCCTGTTGAGTACGAATTTTTCCATGCCCACCACACATACGGCATTCGGTAGGAGCCGACCCATCCTTACTTCCGCTGCCATTACAAGGATCGCATTTGACAGAAGCGGTAAATTGAATTTTTTGCTGCTTGCCGCGGTATGCATCAATTAGGTTGATTTCCAGATTATATCGCAAATCTGCCCCGCGCATACGCATACCGGTTTGTCGCTGGCCACCACCACGCCCGCCCATCATATCGCCGAATAAATCACCAAAAAGGTCTGAGAAGTTTGCGCCTGGATCAAAACCACTGAATCCACCGGACCCAGCCCTACCAGCTCCCATACCGCCATTTTCAAATGCTGCGTGTCCATATCTGTCATATGCAGCACGCTTTTGCTCGTCTTTCAACACATCATAAGCTTCTGATAATTCTTTGAATTTCTGCTCAGCTTCTTTATCGCCCGGGTTGCGGTCAGGGTGATACTTCATTGCCAGCTTGCGATAAGCTTTTTTTAAATCATCAGCAGTTGCATTTTTTTCAGCACCAAGGAGCTTATAGTAATCTTGTTTAGACATGTTCAGCAGATTTTAAGGGTGTAATAATATAAGAACTTTAGTAAGAGCTCATAGTTGAAAACTAATAAAGAAAGGAACTAGATTTAATTTTCTAATCCCTTTCAATACCATAATTCTCACCATGTGAAATTATTCTTAGCCGTTAGTACCACTTTTCTTATCCTTTTTGTTGCCTTTGCTGTCAACCTCTTCATAGTCAACATCAACAACTTTGCCATCTTCATCTTTTGCAGAAGAAGCATCAGAAGCTTCCGCGCCAGCACTTGCAGCTTCAGCTTGTGAAGCTTTATAAACAGCCTCGCCAAGTTTCATTGAAGCTTGCATTAGTGTTTCTGTTTTTGCTTTTACAACTTCCGCATCCTCTCCCTCGAGTGAAGATTTAAGGTCAGAAATAGCATCTTCAATTGCTTTTTTCTCAGCTTCTGAAACCTTATCCCCATATTCTTTAAGGGATTTTTCAGTAGAGAAAATCAAGCTGTCTGCATGATTTTTAGCATCCACCAATTCACGTCTTTTCTTATCTTCTTCAGCATGCTCCTCAGCATCTTTTACCATTTTCTCAACATCGGCATCAGATAAGCCACCAGAAGCCTGAATAGTTATTTTCTGCTCTTTGCCAGTTGCTTTATCACGCGCTGAAACATTTACTATACCGTTTGCGTCAATATCAAACTCAACTTCAATTTGTGGCATACCACGAGGCGCAGGAGGAATATTTTCCAAATTGAACTGGCCAAGGATTTTATTATTAGCCGCAATTTCACGCTCACCTTGGAAAACACGGATTGTAACAGCATTCTGGTTATCATCAGCAGTAGAGAACACCTGTGATTTTTTAGTAGGGATTGTAGTGTTACGGTCAATAAGGCGTGTAAATACACCGCCTAATGTTTCAATACCAAGTGATAGAGGAGTTACGTCAAGCAACAATACATCCTTCACATCACCCTGCAGCACTCCACCTTGTATTGCAGCTCCCATTGCCACAACTTCATCAGGGTTAACTCCTTTATGAGGCTCGCGGCCGAAGAAATTTTTAACTAATTCCTGTACCTTTGGCATACGTGTCATACCGCCAACCAGCACCACATCTTCAATATCAGATGCTTTTAGGCCTGAATCTTTCAATGCTTTTTTGCAAGGCTCAATTGTTTTCTGAATCAGGTCATCAACCAGCTCTTCCAATTTAGCGCGGGTCAATTTCATGTTTAAGTGCTTAGGACCAGATGCGTCAGCTGTTATGTATGGCTGATTAATTTCAGTTTCAGTTGTGGAAGAGAGCTCAATTTTTGCCTTCTCCGCCGCTTCTTTCAAGCGCTGGAGCGCAAGAGGGTCTTTCGACAGATCAATTCCTGAATCCTTTTTGAAGCTTTCAACGATGTAATCAAGAATTTTTGAATCGAAATCCGCACCACCTAAGAATGTATCGCCGTTAGTTGCTTTTACTTCAAAAACGCCGTCGCCAATTTCTAAAATTGACACGTCGAACGTACCGCCACCAAGGTCATAAACCGCAATAACTTTACCTTCTTTTTTATCAAGCCCGTAAGCCAGAGCTGCAGCTGTTGGCTCATTGATTATACGAAGCACATCAAGTCCAGCAATTCTTCCGGCATCTTTAGTAGCCTGGCGTTGCGCGTCATCAAAATAAGCAGGCACAGTAATAACCGCTTTTTCAACTTTTTCACCCAAATAAGCTTCCGCATCAGCCTTCAATTTTTGCAATATGAATGCACTAATTTGGCTTGGTGAATATTTCTCGCCAGCCACTTCAACCCATGCATCACCATTTTTGCCTTTAACAATCTTGTAAGGCACATGCTTCATATCTTCTTTAGTGATAGGATCATCAAAAGTACGGCCTATAAGGCGCTTAACTTCATATATAGTGTTTAACAAATTAGTTACAGCCTGGCGCTTTGCCGCCTCACCAACAACTTTCTCTTTTTTATCGCCAAGGAATGCAAGAATTGAAGGCGTTGTTCTGCGCCCCTCAGCATTTTCAAGAACTTTGGCGTTTTTGCCATCCATTATTGCTACGCAACTATTTGTCGTACCAAGGTCAATTCCTATAATCTTGCTCATGTAACTCTCCTTAAGTTCTTGAAAAATAAATATATAATACTTTATGCCGGGATTTACTCCCCTCTACTCTTGTTACATAATGATTGCCTATGAGTATTTCAAGTGACTTACTGTAAAAAATTTAGAAATTTTTCACTGCAACAGTCATGCCCTCGTTTGTGGGCAGGATAATGGAAGTATATTTATTAGAATCGGCCAGACGCATATTGAATTCCTGCATAATTTGAACTGTTTGCGGATTAATACCCCTGCTATTATCGCCATAAACAGCTCCGAAAAGGAACGTATTATCGCCGATTATAAGACCGCCCTTACGTACGTTCTGTTCCGCCCAGTCCAGATAATTTAGATAATTAACCTTATCAGCATCTATAAAAACCACGTCGAATTGGGAGTGAACTTCAAATTTAGGAAGGGTTTCCAGGGCTTTGCCTATGATAAGCTCTACCCTATCTTCTACACCGCATTTGGCCAAATTGTCACGGATACGCTTTTCTTTTTTGTAATCTATTTCAAGGGCATATAGCCTACCTCCTTCTGGCATTGCCCGCGCCATCCAGATTGCCGAATAGCCCCCTAAAGTCCCTATTTCTAGAATTTTTTTTGCACCAACCATTTTAACAATTGTATGCAAAGTTTTGCCCTCAATCGGGCTAATTTGCATATGCGCTTCATCGTCACGCAAAGTATTGATTATGTTAGCCAGCGCCTCATCTTGCTGCGCAAAAATAGATTTTATATATTTTTCTTTATCAATATTATGGATGGTACGCATGGTTTTTTATTTGTATTATTGCGCCACCATATATATAAATTTTTTATATCTTATCAAGTCATGTTATGAATATATCAAATAAATACTGCACAACTGAATTATATAAAATTTTTATATTAGCGTGGCTTGTCTTTTATATTGGCCTTTCGCAGATAGATTTGAGCGCAATTTCCGAGACGATGAACGCCGACTCTGAAAATATATTGAAACTTATACAATCTAAAAATAATACCAAAATAACTGATAAAACTGACAATGCATATTTAAATACCGCAAGATTTTTCAGCTATATTCCCGCTCCAATATTACAACCATTTATTTTACTACTGGGATGCATTGTTTTAATATTGTTCATGAAAGATTTAAAGGGCCTTAAATCTTTGTTAATCGCCGCTTTCCTTAGCTTGCCAGCCATACTCTTGATATTAATAAGACCACAAAAAGAAACCATAGTAGTGTTGCTTACTATTGCTGTAGTACGTATCTTTATGGGTAATTTTAGTATGTGGATCAAGATCACGCTAAGCCTTTGCCTTTATGCGATATATGGATATTTCTTCCGCCAGTATTATTTCTTGATTATGCTCGTATTCAGCGGCTTGTTATTTTTTATATATAACAATAATATGGTTAGAATTACCCTTATTATTGTGCTGCCAATATTATTCATGATGGTTCCTGGGCGATTACTAATGGAAGTGCAAGGCGCAAGGGATAATGTAAATTTTCTAAGGATATATTTGGGTGAAGCTGGCTCAAGAACTGCGTTTATGAACCCTCTTTATCCTGATACCCCACTCAATTTCTTGGGCAATTATATTTATGCCTTTTTCCGGTTAAATTTTGCTCCGTTTTTTTATCCTGGCATTCGTGAGTTATTCCTTATGGCTATTATATCCCTCTATGGCTACCTGATTTATATCAGCGTGAAATCACGTAATAATATAGCCATTTTATGCTCCTGTTTGATAGTAGCGCATATTATAGTTTATTGCATATTCGAGCCTGATCTTGGAAGTTATTTAAGACATGTTTCTTCTACAATGCTGTATCTTGTACCTATGCTGGCTCTTTTAGATAAGCGATTAAAAAACATCTGAACAATATCCTCATAAATCTTGACACACCCCACCCAATGTAATACAATGCTGACGAATTAGTTAATATATTATAGAGCAGAATACGTGCGGAAAAAAAAACAAGACGACACAAACAGAAGTAATCACAACAAATGGTCATTTTAATCCAGCTACAATCCTCACAATTGCGGGTGCTGCGATTTTAGCGGCCGGATGTGGTTACTTTCTACTATCTAACCCTCAAAATCCTACAATGCTTTCAGGCCCCCAAAAAGCACCAAATCCTCTAAAGCCACAAAAGGCACAGGATCCTTTAAATCCACTTAAATATTCTAACCCGCAAATTACAAGATTTTCAGATGGCAGCTGTGTTCTAACTGCATATCCTGAGACATTAATTAATGGATCATGTATTGGTACACAAGGAACAATTGAGAATTGCGGTGTTCATAGAGTAGATATAGGTGAAAAACCTCATGACAAGATCAAGCATAATACGCAAAATGACCACTTCCATTTAATGGCTAAGGAAAAGCCAATACAAAAACGCATGGAATGCGTAATAAAAGTTATGGGTATTAACGGAGTCGAGTTTACAGAAGGCTATAAAAAAGCGCTCAAGGAAACAAGAAAATGCGAAAATAGGCCTAGATCACAGACTATCTAGAACCTTTTATATGGGCTTATTCCGCGCAAAGTTATAGGGAAATAAAATGCTTTTCCTTCAAATGCTTGTAAACTCTTGCCTTTAATAACCAAGCTCGCCTTGCCATCCTCTGAAAGAGAAGCAAGAGATTTGTCGCTATCATTAAGTGGTTGGCCAGCAAAATACATACGCGTATGCAGTTCTTCATAACCCTCACGCTTTACAATCACATTGATATATGGCGCTTCATCAATACGCGCAGTAGGCATCATTGTCATAAAATCAAACTCGCCTAAATTATCCGTATGCGCTGAACCAGAATATAGAAAGTTATTATCCTTGCCCTCAGGAGGTAAAGTCCAGTAACTTTCCCTATCATATTCCCATTCATAATGGCCGTGTGAATCAGTTTGCCAGATTTCTACCACCACTCCCTGTATAGGCAAACAATTTTCATCTACCACAGTGCCTCTAAGCTGAATATAATCACCAGAGGCCCTTGAAGGCGATCCTGGCTTACGCATCAGGTTATTACCTTTTCTCATTGGCTTTTTATTATCAAACTTTGGCTCGATAAATGGGGTAACTTTGCAGGCAAGATGCTCTGTGTCACTATTTTCATTTACAAATGGGTATGCTGGGCCTTCAGTTTTCTTGGAGGCCTTATCACTATCTAATATTTTATCTGATTGGTTATCTGCCTGTTCTTCTTCTGCCGCTTCTTTTTTATTCTTTGAAATTTTTTTGTCTTTTTTCTTTTGCGTTTTTGTTTTTGTAGTTTCTGTACTATCCTGTTTCTTCGTATCTGAAGTACCGGGGTCTTTACTCTCTTGCGTTGTTAAAGTTTTTTTTATTGCATCGTCTTCAGGCAGGGCATCTGCCATACAAATATTTACGGCCATGAAAAATATGGCTATAGAGAGCAGACAAAGATTTAAGGTTTTTTTTAGCATTTCCTACCTGATTTGTGTTTTGATTATACAATCGGCGATGTATTTTTTCAACCAATTAAAGAACTGGTTCTTGAGCCAGGATTGTTTTTGGTAGAATGTTTCGCTTAATTAATAATCTCGCCACTTGCTTGAAGCATTTTATAAACCTCAAGGTGGGCACTTTGCAGCCTTGCATCATCAGTAGAGCGCATAGCGATGCTTGTTCCAAATTTTATACCCCTTACAAAAGGATAGCTGCCCATTTCCACGTCAGGATATTTTTCCTGCAAGGAGGTTAGCTGCGCTGCAATTGCACTTTCTCCAACATAGGCCGCAATCTCTTTAGAAAGAATTTTCCTGCCATGTTTTAAATATGTTTTAACGGACCCAAACATCGCCTGCATAACATTTGGTATGCCTGCCATTACAAATACATTATCTATTTTAAAGCCAGGTGCAGTACTTATAGGGTTGTCTAGGAATTCTGCACCTTCAGGGAAATCTGCCATTTTAAGGCGAGCCTCATTTAATTCACGGTTCGAGCCCTCATAGTAATTCCTTAATTTTTCTACAACCTCCGCACTCCGCACTAATTTCAAGCCGAATGCTTTTGTGATTGAGAGTGTGGTTATATCATCATGTGTTGGGCCAATACCACCTGTTGTGAACACATAATCATATTTTTTGCGCAGCTCGTTTACAGTATCAATGATTGTTTTCTCCACATCAGGAATCACGCGAACTTCAGAAAAAACTACCCCGATTTCTCCAAGTTCTTTGGCTATAAAATTCAGGTTGGTATCTTGCGTGCGGCCAGACAAAATCTCATTGCCAATAATTATTAAAGATGAGGTAGGGTTCTTTTGCGCCATTGTTTTACTGATTAATGTTGTTTATTTATAAGTGATTATATGCTACTTAATATTTGCGAGTAAAATATTTCTATATAAATATATTGATACTGGCAACCAGCAACTAACAATCAGCACATAAATTTATGCCAGAAGGTAAGATAATCATCAATTCAACAGAAGGCTTTGAGGGAATGCGCAAAGCTGGCCGTCTTGCTGCTGAAGTTCTGGATTACATAACGGCTTTTGTGCAGCCTGGAATCTCCACTGAAGAGCTGAATGTTTTATGCCACGAAATGATTGTTGGCCGCGGTGCGATCCCCGCACCCCTCGGTTATAAAGGTTTCCCAAAATCAATTTGTACATCCGTTAACCATGTGGTTTGCCACGGCATCCCGGATGAGCGCAAATTAAAAAATGGTGATATTGTAAATATTGATGTAACGGTAATAGTTGATGGCTGGCACGGCGATACCAGCCGCATGTATTTCGTTGGCGATGTTCCTATTAAGGCAAAGCGTCTGGTGCAAGTTACTTATGATGCGATGATGCTCGGCATTGAACAGGTTCGCCCTGGAAATACTCTTGGCGATATCGGCCATGCAATTCAGGAATATGTAGAAAAACATAATTATTCGGTAGTACGTGATTATTGCGGCCACGGGCTGGGACGAATTTTCCATACCGCCCCAAGCATAATGCATTTTGGAAAAAAAGGTCAGGGCGAGGTGTTGCAAGAAGGCATGTTTTTCACTATTGAGCCAATGGTAAATGTTGGTGACTGGCGCACTGTACTTAATAAAAAAGATGGTTGGACCGTATGGACTAAAGATAAATCCCTATCAGCGCAGTTTGAACATAGCTTAGCTGTAACAAAGGATGGGTTTGAGATTTTTACCTCTTCGCCACAAGGTCTAAATTTTCCGCCTTATAGATAATATACTAAATAATAGTGGCCTTGTTGTTTAGACAAGACGTACCCCCACTCTCCCAAATTCGATATTTCAATAGAATTGTACTGAATCTTGGTCTCATACCTACGGCGCAGAGGGGCAAAGGAGTTAATACCGCCTCATCTTATGATAACATATCATGCGATGTAGAGTATTTTCATGCAAATACCTATAAAATTGAGGTAGCTTATATTTCCACTTTTGTTTCTTTCCAGCGATAATAAAGCAAATAAGATACTAAACATATTTGTGCTAGTATGGGCAGAAGCCATGCAATATTTGCATTTTCTTCAACTAAAGGGTAAAAAATATAAACATAATCCTTAAGCTCAGCTGCCATAAAAATGGATGGCAGCAGTATATATAGTATTGCCAGATAAAAAATTGTTGCTAAAGATGCTCTTTTATTATTTTTAGAAAATTTGAAGTAATGCAATATTCCAGCATCACGTACTATAAACATAAAAAAACTGATAATTAATATCGATTCATTATAATTATTACTAACATCAAGTGACGCTCGCAAAAACATTATGCCAACAATTATTGTTAATACAAAAGAGACCAGCCATCTTGGAATAAATTCACCTATTTTTACCCAGTTCTTAGATTTTATTTGGTATAAAAAAGAGCGGTATCGGGTAATATTTATTTTATCATAAAAAAACATAAAGTAAGTGCTGCAAATACCTATAAGAAAGGCGCTAACTAGGCTATATTGCTTCAGTGACGCCCCTGAATCTTTAGAGAGGTATAATCTTGTATTAGCGGGTGAATCAATAAATCCTGCCGAGTAAACCATTAAGAACACTATAAACAAACCCCACACCCACGGTATATTATTCTTAAACAGGAGCTCTTCGCGCAGAGATCTATATATACCAACCATTGCCCATGTCATAAAAATACATAACGAAACTAATATAAAAGCACTTAAATTAAAAGAAGCACCAAACCAATGCATTATTTCAATAGCCTGTTTCTCATGGAAATTCTTGGATATAAAATATCCTGCATTATAAAAGGAGCTAGATGCAATTAAACCCAGAATCAAGTAACCTATTGTTTGTAACCTGCCATACCGGTTGCGCGTTTGAAGGCTCTGAATGCTCGATAAAAGAGCGACGGCGTGGCAGAATATGCCGGAGGCAACAAAAAGTATAATATCATATAATATAAGCGTAAAAGATTTTTCACCCATTGAATAGGCTGCATATATAAAGAGACAAATAACTCCTCCATACCAGCTATATAAGGTACTGCCGAACAACTTTCCTAATGTAACGCCGATTCAACAGTGAAGTGCAACATGGATAAAGGAATTGAGGAAAGGAGTCAGGCAGCATAGAATACCTTAAGTTTCAAAAAAGGAAATTCTATGTATACCCACCTGACCCATGAGGA
>Ga0114977_10000324_pt1 | contig 32760 bp, 34 predicted proteins | sample S_130805_MF_Meta_FD_87026 | JGI IMG/M metagenome (GOLD analysis project Ga0114977, IMG submission 87026) | Freshwater microbial communities from Lake Simoncouche, Canada to study carbon cycling - S_130805_MF_MetaG | ecosystem: Environmental > Aquatic > Freshwater > Lake | place: Lake...
GATCAGCACTTTTTGAGGGCAGCAGTGATGTCATCAACCGATCGGAAGGTAAGTCCGGCTAAAGCACGGTGGGCATAAACAATCTTGCCCTGTCGGTCAACCACGAAAACACTGCGACGCGGGAAGCCCAAAGGTCCGAGTGTTCCGTACAACGCCGCTACTTCTTTATTGACGTCAGCGAGCAACGGAAATTTGAAGCCATGCTTGTCCGAGAACTCTTCGTGGCTCGATACGTCTTGTGCCGAAATCGCCAGAACTTGTGCATCGAGCTGTTCAAACTCAGACAGTTCATTGTTGTAAGTATTGAGTTGCTTGGTGCACACGGGCGTGTCATCGCCCGGGTAAAACACCAGCACTACTGGCTTGCCGCTGTAGTCGCTCAATGAGTATGACTTACTCGCCGTACCGGGCAGTGAAAAGTTTGGTGCCTGATCGCCTACTGAAATGCTCATCCGAGTGCCTCCATGATTTCGTCGCTGATATCAAAATTCGCATAAATGTCTTGGACATCATCGTTGTCTTCGAGTGCATCCATGACCTTCATAATTTTTGCTGCGGTCTCAGCATCTGTCACATCGATGACGGTTGATGACACCATCGTTGATTCGGCTGACAAGACCTCGACTCCAGCAGCTTCAAGAGCAGTCTTAACATCGTATACAGCATTGGGTTCGCTCAGAATTTTCCACGACGAACCGTCACGACTGATGTCGTCAGCGCCGGCATCAAGTGCCAGCAACATAATCTCGTCTTCACTCGTTGTACCACCAACATAGATGACGCCCCGACGGCTGAACTGCCAGCCAACTGCGCCCGGTTCGGCCATTGCGCCGCCTAATTTCGAGAAGATATTTCGCACGTCTGCTCCGGTGCGGTTGCGATTGTTGGTGAGAGTGTCCACCAACATTGCGACACCGCCTGGCGCATAACCCTCGTAGGTAATCGACTCGTAGTTTTCACCTTGGGCTTCTCCAGAACCACGTTTGACAGCGCGGTCGATCGCGTCGTTGGTCATCTGCCCTGCTTTGGCTTTTTGAATGACCGTACGCAACGTGGCGTTGGAATTGATGTCTCCCCCGCCTTCACGAGCCGCAACTTCAATTTGGCGAGCAATCTTGGCGAAGAGTTTTCCGCGAGCTTTGTCAGCTGCACCTTTTTTGTGTTTGATTGTCGCCCATTTGGAATGTCCGGACATGGTTTACCTCTTACTCGTCGTTAATGAATCGTGAATCATGGAAAGAAAGATTTCGTGGACTCGTAAATCGGCAACTAATTCGGGATGAAATGAACTTGCAAGTGCCGAGCCTTGCCGAACCAATACGGGGTGACCATTAACTGTTGATAGTACTTCAACATCGCTGGCAAGTTTTTCAATGATTGGCGCCCGAATAAACAAAGCATGGAAGGGCAGATCGAAAGAATCAATGTCGATGTCTTGTTCGAAGGAATCATTTTGCCGTCCATAACCATTACGGCGAACTTGAATATCCATCGCGTGTAAAACGATTTGGTCGGGTCGACCGTCAATGATCGAATTGGCCATCATGATCATTCCCGCACAAGTTCCAAAGACCGGGAAACCGTCTTCAATCTTCTTGGTTAAGGATTTGCCCAAACCCGAGGCAACGAGAAGGTTGCTCATCGTGGTGCTTTCGCCACCTGGAATGATTAAGCCATCAATCTCATCGAGTTCAGCGTTGGTTTTGACAAGGTGGACGTCGACACCAAGAGCGTTCAGGTGTTGAACGTGCGCGTTAAATGCACCCTGCAGCGCAAGGACGCCGATCGTGGCTTGAGCGTTCACCTGGGGGCCTCATTTAGATAGAACCGTTCACCAACCGCGTTCGGCGTAACGCTGATTGATTTCGTCCATACCGATACCCGTCATCGGGGCACCAAGACCTGCACTTACCTTGGCCAGAACCTTGGCATCCATGTAATGCGTCGTTGCCTCAACGATTGCTTTGGCGCGAGCCGCAGGGTTGTCGCTCTTGAAAATTCCTGAGCCAACGAAAACTGTCTCTGCGCCGAGTTGCATCGCCAATGCCGCGTCAGCAGGAGTTGCTAGACCGCCAGCGCAAAACAACGGCACAGGAAGTTTGCCTGTCTCGGCAATTTCTTGAACGAGCGACAGCGGAGCCTGGAGACGCTTGGCCCATTCAAAAAGTTCGGCGGAGTCTGCAGAGCCAATCTTCTTGATGTCGCCAAGAATTGAGCGCAGATGGCGAACAGCCTCAACAATATTTCCAGTTCCGGCTTCGCCCTTTGAACGAATGAGTGCTGCACCTTCACTGATGCGACGCAGAGCCTCACCTAAGTTGGTTGCACCGCAGACGAACGGAGTCGTGAACTTGTACTTGTCGATGTGGTGGGCTTCATCGGCGGGTGTCAGAACTTCGCTCTCATCGATGAAGTCAACGCCGAGAGCCTGCAAAATTTGTGCTTCAACAAAGTGTCCGATGCGAGCTTTGGCCATCACTGGAATGGTGACAGCGGCCTTGATGCCTTCGATCATGTCGGGGTCGCTCATTCGGGCGACTCCCCCATCTTTTCGAATGTCTGCAGGAACGCGTTCGAGTGCCATCACTGCACATGCACCAGCATCTTCAGCGATCTTGGCCTGCCCAGGTGTCACCACATCCATGATGACGCCGCCCTTCAGCATTTCTGCGAGTCCACGCTTGACGGGGAAAGAGCCAACTTGAGCATTGTTTGAGCTTGAAGACATATGTTCAGGCTAACCGTGATCGGACAAGAGTGAGACCTTGTGTTGCCTCAGACCTGGCGATGTGAACCCGATTTTTGTCACTCGCCTACGAGTGATACGTACCGATCAGGGCCAGGGTGTATCAGCCACTGAAGAACCAGCGGCGACAACAACGCCCTGCTTTTCGCGGGTGAGTTCGACCCAGGTGCGACCAGGAGTCAAAAGCATTGGATCACCTGAAGAATCGGTCAAAGTCCACGCTGAGTGATTGTCAGCACGGCTCCACGTTCCTTCAGTCCACATTCCTTGAGTAAATAGCCACGCCACACCGGTGCCGACAGTCTGGGCCTCGGGGCTATTTTTGTCCGCTTGGCTGAACTTGTATTCGCAGACGATCACAACAACGTTGTCCACATTGACTTGAACCTTGTTGCTATCAACATGGGGCTTGGCATCGTGGAATCGAAGGAATTTACCGCTGGCGGCATCCCACTCCCAGGCGGCGTGCATATTGCCATCCATCGTGAGTTTCAGACCAGCAGTTGCTGTCCCAGTCGCTGATGAACCGTCGGTGCGATAAGCGAACTGTGCAGGTGGCGTTCCACCTTGACCAGCATCAAGAGCCCAAATATTAGTGGTCTTGGCGAACAGGTTGTGTGGAGCCTTCTTGTCGGTCGAGCGGAAGAATCCGCCACCATTGCTTGCCGCAGAAGCACTCATGTTGATGAGTTCCGACTTCTTAATGAGTCCAGTCACCGTTGCATTACCACCGCTCCAGAGGAACAACGGGTGGTTGAGCGATGTCAACAAGTTGATGTCCTGTGTTCGACCTGAGCGCAATGGACCAATGGGATCAGAACCAGTTGAGTGCAAAACAATGGCAAAGCGAGTCCACTTTTCGACGTTCTCTTCGTACACAATGTCGGCTTCGTTGAGACCAGTCTGCGGACGGGCACCTGGGTGATTGTCGATTTTGGCAGCGATGGCTGGACGCAGTGCAATTGCGTCGTCAACGACGGGAAGACCGGTCAATGGCATGAGTGGGACGGGAATAGTGGTCGTTGTTGTATCGGCGATTGTCGTTGGAGCTTCAGTCACAGCAACGGTGGTCGGTGCCACTGTCGAAGTTGTCGTCTCAGCAGTATCTCCTCCGCCTCCACAAGCTGCTAATGAGATTCCGGCAAGGGCAATAGAAAGGGCAAAAGAACGCTTTTGAGAAAGTTTCACAGGTCCTTTAATAACGCAATTCGATCATCAAGTGGTGGATGAGTATCGAACATGCGGTGAAAGAAACTCAATTTGCCGCCATCACTCACGCCCGAAAGCGGTTGTTCAATCCACATATGCGCAGTAGCCATTGAGGCTGAGTGAGTTGCCGTCTGATCGGCACGTAACTTCTCTAACGCTGAAATGAGCCCCGGTGGGTACCTGGTCATTTGGCACGCCGAGACATCAGCAAGGGATTCTCGCTTACGACTGACTGCGGCCTGCATCGCTTTGGCGATGATCGGAGCCAAGATTAAAAGCACAAAACCAAAAAGTGCGAGCGGATTGCTTCCGTTGTTGCGGTCACCGTCGCGTGAAGCCCGTCCACCGTTCCACCACATCATGCGAATTGCCAAATCGGTCATCAACGCAATCGAGCCAACCAGAGTGACAGCGATCGTTGACACCAAAATGTCGTAGTTGCGAATATGCGACAACTCGTGAGCGACTACTCCTTCAAGTTCGACTCGGTTCATCTTCTCCAAGAGGCCGGTCGTGACAGCGATTGCCGCGTGTTGAGGGTTGCGTCCTGTCGCGAAAGCATTAGGTGCCGGATCGTTGATGACGTACACCTTGGGCTTTGGTAAACCGCCGGCGATGCACAGTCCCTCAACCAAGTTATGAAGGCGTTGGTACGTCGTAGGATCGGCGGGAACTGCACGACTCACTGAAAGGGCGATCGAATCGGATTTCCAGTATGAGGTGAAGGCCATCACCGCAGCGATGATCAGGGCGACGATGCTCGCCATCGGTCCCCCGCCAATAAGTTGCCCAACGACAACTCCGACAAGAACTACTAAGAGAACGAACCCAAAAATGAGTGCAGCGCTTCTGCGCTTATTTGAAGCAATCTGTTGGTACACGGAATTTAGAACTTGACGGTGGGTGCGGTACGCGCAGCATCTTCGGCTTCAAAGAATTCGCGATGTGGGAAGTTACCCATCTTGGCCACAAGGACGGTCGGGAACGTATCAAGTTTGTTGTGGTAACCAAGGACCGCATCGTTGTAGAACTGGCGGGCGTAAGCCACACGACTTTCGGTTGATGTGAGTTCTTCTTGTAGCGCCAAGAAATTTTGGTTGGCCTTCAAGTCGGGGTATGCCTCTGACAACGCGAACAACTGGCGTAATGCACCCGAGAGCACATTGTCGGCTTGTCCTTGTGCACCAGGTCCGGGGCCGGCAGCCATCGCTGCATTGCGAGCATTGATGACTGCTTCAAGAGTTGTCTTTTCGTGAGCGGCGTAGCCCTTGACTGACTCAACCAAATTGGGGATGAGGTCTAAGCGGCGCTTGAGTTGAACATCGACTTGTGACCATGCATTATCAACTTGGTTACGGCGACGAATGAGACCGTTATAGGACAAAATGACAAAAAGGACCAAAAGAGCGATTACTGCGAGAATGATGAAGATCATGAGATCATCATAGGTACAAATGTGCAGTGGAGTCGGTCAATATTCGCTGGTTACCCATGTCAGCGGGGCAAATGACGTTCTCTTGAGAAGAAACGGCGAACACGTTGACTACGACTCGGGCGATTTTGGGACTCCGCAATGATTCTTCGATAGATCTCTACGTATGTCTGTGCGAGTTGGACCATTGAAAAGCCCATGGCCCGAGTCTGGCCCTGAAGAACGAGTCGGTCGGCAAGTTTTTGGTCGAGCAAGATACGACGAAGGGCTGCTTCAAGTTCTGTCGGGTTATTGGGTTCAACAAGCAGAGCATCAACCTCGTGAGTCGCGACATTCATATACCCATCGAGAGCACTTGCAACAATCGGGGTTGCTGCAGCCATTGCCTCAATCAAAACAACGCCGAAACTTTCTCCACCCAGCGATGGTGCACAGAAAACATCCGCTTTGGACAGACGCATAGCCTTGTCAGCATCGCTGATACGCCCGAGCCACATAATTCGCGAGTCCCCCGCCCACTCACGTTTCAGTCGTTCCGTTTCTGGACCTTCTGAAGCGATCCACAGATCAACTGTGTCGGGCAAAGTTGCATGCGCTTGTAAAAGGATCTCAAGTCCCTTGCGCGGTTCATGACGCCCACAAAAAAAGATTGATTGACGGGTCGGTTTTGATGTGTCCGGAGTAGTGCGAGGAGTGTGTGAGCCAGTCAGAAAGCGATCAAGTTCAACGCCATTAGGCAAGATCTGATAGTCGCCGCCGATGTAGCGCTGCGCTAAGTGCACTGCATCTTTTGAAACTGCAACTCGATGGTCGATTGCACTGGCAAAGCCCTTGAGTGGAGCGCTGAGATACTTGTAGCTCAGACTTTCGCCGGCCGCGTGAAACGTGGCAACAATTGGTGCTGTTCTCATGACGAGTGCCGTGATGCTTGCGCCTGGGGTCAAAGGTTCGTGAAGGTGCAACACATCAAACTGCTCATCGCGCAAAACTCTGATTGTGCGCAAAGCTGCCGAAGGATCTGGCGCAAGAGGTGCGATTGATCCATTCGCAACAGTTGGTAACGATTCACCAATAGGTGTCACGAAGGTATCTGGTGGTGCCCCATCGCATGGTCCGAGTACTCGAACTTCATGACCCATTTTGCGTAACGATCGAGCGAGTCCCATGACCTGACCTTGGACGCCACCTGGCGTCGTCAAACTGTAGGGACAGATCAAGCCAATGCGTAGCCGCGATTCGGAATCGACGGGATGTGATTCGAGTGACTCGGTCATGACCTCTCCAAACTAGCGAGATCTGATCGGTCGTCAGTGTTCGGCTAACTTCAAGAGATGATGCTTCCCGCCCTGTCCATCGTTGCTTCGCCCACTAAACGGCTTCAAATTCTCGAACTTGCCTCCGAGGCTGAACGACGGGGTTTCCCAGCTTTGGCTTGTCCAACCCTCGGTAATGCGTTTGGTCTGTGCGTGAGTTTGGCGCATGTGACCCAACGAATGCGTTTCTACACTGCAATCCAGGGCATCTACGGAACCTCGGCGGCCGAGATTGGGTCGATCGCAAGTCATATCGGCGAAGTTTCGGGCGGGCGATTCGCGTTAGGTCTCGGAGTGAGCCATGAGGCAATGGTGAAACGCCTCGGAGTTGACATGGGACCGCCCTTGTCAGATATGCGGGCATTCGTCGAAGCGCTCCGTAAACAAGAGAAATTTGGTGGTCCTCTTCCCCCCATTTATTTGGCGGCTCTCCGCGATCGCATGCTGGCTTTGGCCTCAGAGATCGGTGAAGGGGCGTTGTGGGCTAATGCGAGTTACAGCAATACGGTCAAGCAGGTTCACCAAGTTCCCAAAGAAAAGATTGCGGGTGGTTTTCATCTCGCAAATATGATTCCAACTGTCATCAGTGATGATCGAGAAGCTGCTGCAGCAGTGAATCGCAAGACCATGGCCGTGTACGTGCGCCTACCCAATTACCGCAATTATTGGAGGGCTGCTGGATACGTCGAAGAGATGGAAGCAATTGAAAATGCCATCGCATCTGGTAATCGCGATGATCATTCGTCGTTCATGAGTGATGCTTGGTTGTCCGATTGCACTTTGTACGGAACTGCTGACCAAGTACGTGATGGTTTGCAACGTTGGTACGACATTGGCGTTGAACCCATTGCTGTGATGTCAAGCACGAGCGGTGGACAGATCAAAGCGATCAATGAGCTCTTTGACATCTATTCGTGAGGCTTCTTGAGATTTAATTAGCCCAGTCGCAAAGTCTCGAGTGGTTCGAGTGCCGCAGCGCGACGGGCTGGATAGAGACCAGCAAGAATTGAAATTGTGATTGCCAAGATGATTCCGGCAGGCGCTAACCATGACGCCATCACAAAGACCCAACCGGCGATTGACGCGCCGATAAATATTGCCAGCATTCCCAGAAGTACTCCGAGTATTCCTCCGATGACACCAACCACGATGGCCTCGAACAAGAACTGAACGGCGATGATATTTCGGGTGTGGCCGAGTGCTCGACGAATACCGATCTCAGCCGAACGTTGAATCACTGAAATCGACATCACATTCGCGATTCCGAGACCGCCGACGATGATTGCGAGCAATCCCATGGAGATGACGATCATTTGGAGTTGGCGGTCGCTTTGAGCAGCCAACTCCAATGCTTCACTTTTGATGTCGGTGGTGATTTCTTGGGGTCCACCCAAATTGACTGCGGTCTTTAACGCTTCTGAAGTTTCGGCTTCGGTGCCCTCGGTGCAGCGAACGTACATTTTGTTGGGTTCAACATCATCGTTCAGGAAATCAATTTCGGCTCGAGCAAAGGAAATAAACACGGCATTATCAAAACCAGGCTCAAGTTCGACTGAATTCAAAATGCCAACGACACCATACGGAATGCCATTCAACTCAATCGTGCGGTTCTCGCCTGGCAGAACATCGAATTCGCGGGCTAATCCAACACCGATCACTGCTGCTCGAACATCACTCTCTTCATCAAACTGATTAATCCATCGTCCAGATACCAAATCAACCTGAAGTACTTCGGGCAAATTGCTATCGGTTCCGAGAACTGGAATAGGAACAGTTTCAAACTTTTCGCGGGCTTCTTCATATGGAGTGACCACGATGTTGGAAAGCTCTACCACTGCTGAAACTTTTTCAACTGTGGTGACGGTTAAGGCACGTTCAACTGCGTCAGTTGGAAGAGTTGGGTTCTGTCCGCCAAATGAACTTGATGCGGCGGCTTCAATAAGGTTTGTTCCGAGCTTGGCGACCTTTTGTTTGAGGTCTCCTTTTGCTGAATCGGTGAGGCCTACTGAAGCGATAATCGCAGCGACACCAATCATCGGTCCAAGTAGCAATAAGAGCGTGCGAACTTTACGAGCGAATAATCCGTTGAAGGCGACGCGCACCAAATCTTTAAAAGTGCTCATTAGCGAAGCACCTCATCGGAAACGATTCCACCGTCGAGCATTGAAACCTTACGGGCTGCTGAGTTAGCGATACTCGTATCGTGCGTCACGATGACTACCGCTCGTTCAGTTGATTGCAAACCCGACAAAATTTCCATCACGTTGGCGGCATTCTTGGTATCAAGTGCGCCGGTGGGCTCGTCGGCGAGAAGAATCTTGGGCTCGGTGACTAGAGCGCGAGCGAGTGCAACACGTTGTTGTTCTCCGCCCGACAGTTGAACTGGACGGTGATCGGCGCGTGGGCCAAGTCCGACGCGTTCTAACGACGCCATCGCTCGCTCTCGTCGTTCGGCTGGTTTCAGCGAACGGTACAAAAGGGCAGTTTCAACATTGCCCAAGGCATCAAGATGGGGAATTAAATGGAATTGCTGAAAGACGAATCCAATACTTTTGCCGCGCACTCGAGTTCGTGCAGCATCTGCCAAACGCGTGACCTCTTCGCCGCCAACGGTAATAGTTCCCTCGGTTGGAACATCAAGACAACCGAGTAAACCCAGCATCGTTGATTTACCCGAACCCGAAGGACCGACGATGGATACAAAGTCCCCAGCGCGAATCACCAGCGACACATCTCGCAAAGCCCAAACTGCTGCTTCGCCAGTTCCGTAGACGCGCGACACATGGCTCAATTCCATGAGCGTCGGAACCTCGATCGCTTGAGAAGATGAAAAAGGGTTCATGTAGATCGATTAAGCCGCCGAGGCAACATTGCCAGACGCAATATCAACAACTACTAATTCGTCACCCTTCAGGCCATCTTTGATTTCAACCCATTCACCGTCGATCAAACCAATTGTCACTTTGACTCGAGTGATCGTGCCGGCATCGTTGACTATTCGTACTTCGTCGCCGTCGGCCGATCGCAGAACAGCGGCGACAGGAACAGCGAGTACTTGTAGCGCTTCGTCAAGAGTGACATCAATAGAAACTGTCGCACCATCAACGGCGCTAAATTCTCCGGTAACCGTGATTGTTCCTTCGTATAACTCTTCACCGGCTGAACCAACAGTGGCACTGTCATCAAGTTCTGAAATTGTTCCAGGCAAAATCTGACCCCCAACTTTGAGGTCAACGGACACGGCTTGACCTACTTCTAGTTCTGCGCGGTCGGTTGGGCTGACTTTCATCGTGATCGTGAATTGTGGTTCGGTGAGGCTCAGGACAACGTTGCCTTGTAAAACGAATTCACCTTCATCAACCTCAACCTTGCCGATTCGAGCTGGCCAATCGGCAACAAGCATGTCCGATGGCTTAAAAGTAACATCATCGTTGATGACATTGATCGGAACCGTGACGCTGCTGGATCCGGCCCTCATAATGATGGTTCCGCTTAACGCTTTGTAGTCGGCACCATTTTGGGCGGTACCTGAGAGCTGATAATTAACAGAGGTGTCGTCGGTGACAGGGGCATCGGCAATGATGCGGAAAGAAGTCGTGCGTCCCTCGGCGACTGTTCCCCCGCCAACGAGTTTCAACTCAGGGAGATCTTCACTTTGAATAGTGACTTCCGCATTCGTTGTATCGCCTAAGAAATAGCGTTCAGTTTTACCCGAAGGCGGAGTGTCTGCGGTCAGGGTTAAAACCAATTTTTCGTCGGTTTCGACTGTGTCGTCGCGACGAATTTGGATCTGTACATCGACGCTGTAGTCGCCGGCATTGATTGTGTATGTGTCGGCGTCAGGAGTTAAGAAATCGACATCTTGGCTGGCACTGCCAGAGAGAGTCACATTGAACTTGATGTCACGGTTTGATTTAACAGACGTACGGACCGTGAAGGTCACTGATGAACCTTCGCTGATCGCCTCGCTGCTTGCCTTGACTGTTAAGAGGGGGCGCAGTTCTGATCCGTTAGCTGGAATGACAACTCGAATCTGATTTGTATTCCCGAGCGTGTAAGTGGGGTCGTTACCAAACTGGGTAGTCATTGCGACCGTTATGTCTTCTTCATCTTCGATCGTGTTGTCAACGAATACTTTCGAAGTAAATGAAACGCATAGGCAAACAGCACTTGCGGGCAGAGTGACACTTCCCAAAATCGTGTCATAGTCGTCATCGTTAGCAGGATCATCGCCGGCCGTTGCACTTCCGCCGGTGTTCAAGGCAATAGTGAGATCTGACGTTGGTGCTATATCCGATGTAATCGTGAAAGTAACTTCTCCGCCTTCATTCACGGTGGACCTGTTGGAAGAGATGTTCAAAGTTGGCTTATTCACCATTGGCCGTAGGCCAGTGCCACTGGCTGTGGGAACCGCTTGGGTCACGATAAATGCCGCAGTGTTTTCTCGACCGACCGAATAGGCAGCTCCATTTGGTGACAACGACGCCGTGATGGTTTCGTCATTTTCATTACTTGAACCGCTATAGCCACGATCAAATTGCCAACTGGCCAGCGCCGAGCGAGTGTCTTCGGTAAACAGAGTGTCAACGTCGCGAATTTTGTATCCGCTGTCGTTGAGGATCGTTTCAAGTTGCAGTACATCGGGACCGACACTGCCAACGGTGAGTTCGCGGTAGAAGGAGAAATCACCAGGCACTGCGACGGCGGTACGACCGTCAAGAGCAAATACTCCGTCTCCGACTTCGACGGTGTCACCGTCTTCGACATTGATTTGGCTGACCTTGCCGTCAACAGCAGAGTTGATTTTCTTTGTCTCATCACGTCGTACTTCACCTGAGACTGTGAGGACATCGGAGAGATCTCGTCGTTCAACGGCACGAGGTGTGATGAGCAAGGTGTTATTGCTTGATTCACTACCTGATTGACGGCCGATAAACACGGCGGTCCCCACGACCGCTACTAGACCAATAACTAGAGATATTTTCTTCATACTGGACATTTAGGCTCCGTTTTCGATGGCATCGTTGATGCCAGTTTCGGTTAGACATTGATCGAGATCGCGCTGGTTTAAAGCACCATCAGCGCTTTGAAAAGTTGTGGGATTGATAAGTCCAGAAGAATCAATGGCAGTCTCAATCTTCCAGCCCTTTTTCTTCAGGCAGTCGGAGAGAACGACAAAGGCCTCATTGCGCGTCTTGATCTCATCAGGTTTGAGATTTGCGCGAGTTGTCGAGACCTCGTTGAGGATGTTGACGATGTCGCTCCGAGCAGCGCATTTTTGGATGATTTCAAGATAAGCCGGGTCTTTATATGCAGGGTTATTTGGGTCCTGTAAGTCTCCCCGAATCGTTTCACCAGAATCCTTAATGCATCCTGAGAATTGTGAAAAGGCATCAAAGAGTTTGAGTTCGGGAGGCCGATTGTCTTTGTTCAGCGGAATGGTTTCAGCTGAACCTGCGTCAGTCGATGGATCGGCTGGTGCGGCCGAATCTCCGACAACTGCGCTGCCACTTGAATCCTCATTGACTGGAACCAATGTTGATCTCATCGCCGTGACTTCTTCGGGTGTCATGACTTGAATCGAATCCACATCGCGAACGACGGTGGTTGTTTGACTTGCCGACCCGCAAGCGGTAAACAAAAGAACCGACACACCTAATCCAGTTAGGACTGAAGAACCCCCGATCAACCTCACACCTTTCAGACTATGACTTAGTGCTGTCTGATGAGGAACTCACCTCAGGAATCACTCAACGTTTTCTGAAAAACTGCCTTTTTGACGCTCATTGCCATAACCCGGATCGCTCGGCCAATTTGGCTGCAGTAAGTGCCATTGTTCGGGAGCACGTCGAATCAATTTCTCAAGTTCATAGGCTAAATCTTGGGTGATTCTCTGTACATCCTGGCGAAGTTTTCCTTGCCGTTCACAATTCATTGGTGCACCAATGACGCCGTGATGTCCGACTCCGCGATCGGTGAAATAAGCAGCAGTTGGTAACAACGCAGCACCGGTTCTGAGCGCGAGTGTTGCCGGACCAGCTGGCAAAGTTGTTCGCTCACCAAAGAATTCAACTTCGATGCCACCACCCGTGATGTCACGGTCGCTCAACAAGCACAGAACCTCGTTGTTGCGCAGTGATTTTAAAACTGCAGGACCTGCTTCCGGTCCCAGCGGTATGACTGTCATTCCAAACTTGCGACGAAGCTCGGCGAACCATTCAAAGAGTTCGGGAGGTTCGATGGGCTCAACAACAACAGTCATCTTGTTACCTAGGTCTGCGGCCCACCGTCCTGCCCATTCCCATCCCCCAAGGTGTGGCAATGCGAGAATGACTCCGTTTCCTCGCTCGAGTGCCGGAAGCATATTTTCGTGGTATCCCTCAACTGTCATAGATGAAGCAACTTGTTGGCTCGTCAATGCTGGCAGGCGAAAACTTTCTAAGTAATAGCGCGCATAACTGTCAAAAACTTGCTGAGTCAGGCGACGGATCTCAGCCGATGACGCTTGAGGACGGACACGGCGCATATGTCGCTCGACCATTTTGCGTTTGTCACGCATTCCGATTGCTGCAGGAACGCCAATGAGTGAGCCAACTGTTCCTGAAAGAAAACCAGGAATTCCTTTAGATAAAAGCGAACCAAGTTTGTAACTACCGACAACGAGGGTGTCGCCTATTTCTAGACGCTCTGATTGAGCCATGGGTATCGGTGTTGTGATCGCTTACGAAGGGCGGCGCGTCGTTGGGCGAGAACGCGGCGACTGCATCGCTGAGCGACGGCTTTGACGGCGTGAACGACGCAATTCAATTTTGGCTGCAGTCACCGGAGCAACTGCGGCTTGCTGCCACACTTTGATAAACCTCTGGACTGCGGTCACCGTGGTCAGTGCCAACATGATCCACATAATCGGGATCAACAGTGGCGGGAACAACAAACCGAGACACAGACAAATAATGCGTTCGGCACGCTCCATCAATCCGCCCTTGGCTGACAGACCTAACGATTCTGCTTTGGCACGCTCATAAGAAATGACAGAACTCATTCCAGAAACCGCCAACGGCAAAATTGCGAGATGGGCAGATTCGTTTGATGCGAAATACCACGCCACTCCGCCAAACAGCAGTGCGTCAGTGACACGGTCGACAACTGAATCAAAAAATGCGCCACGTTGGCTTGAGGTGTTTGAAGCCTTTGCAAGCGCTCCGTCAAGCAGGTCGGGTAGTGCCGCAAGTATGACGAGTAGCAAACCAAACGAGAGATAACCAGCACCGATTGCGACTGCCGCAACACAAGCGATCAGCATTCCGGCGATCGTTAGATGGTCTGGCGTCATTTTGGTGCGACGCAACGTGTTGCCGAGAGGTTTGACCGCTCGGTCGACTGCGCTGCGAAAGTGGCCGTCAAACATGATCTGAGTATACGAAAAACTGGGTACCCGTCGGTGTCATGCTTCCCAACGACTCAGAATGGCCGATCATGACCAGTCTTCGAGGTTTTCTTGGCTTAAATGCTCTACTACCTTGCCATTGACCGCATCGACCAAAACTAAACCACGTTGACTCGGCGGATCTTCGTTTGAGTAGCACAGGACGCGCCACGTGGGGCGGCTGCGAAATCCTCGCCAGACCTGCTGAGCAGATGCGTGACCCACCGGAAAGCCAACTGCTGTTCCAGCAGCTTCAAGTGCTTCTTGTTCGTCGATTGTCATTCGCCAACCCGACGTGAGACAGAACAGACCGAACAGTGCAAGCGCTACCCCACCCGTTAACAAGCCTGAATTAATGAAGGGTCCGTCACTACCGATGATGAGAACGAGCGCGACGACTGCGGCTCCGGCACCGAGATAGATGTATCCAGGGATACGTCGACGGCTGTTATCGGGAAACTGATACACCCCAACAAATTCGGAAGCATTGAGATCTTCAGGAAGTTGATCACGGAAATCATTGGCATCATTTGCCATTTCAGATGGGGTGTCGTGTTCGGACATCAGTGAGCTTCTCCATTAATCAACTATTGAACTAGTCAGGAACAACCTTACGAGACAGATCAGCAGTTCGTCCACGCATGGCGGATTCGTGCAGCAGTTTCGTTGAGCGGTTCGGAAATTGTTTTGGCATTTGCGACAGAAGTCATGAAATTCGCATCGCCGCGCCAGCGTGGAACGATATGGACATGGAGGTGTTCGCTGACACTGCCACCAGCAGCAGGTCCGAGATTGATACCGATATTGAGACCATGGGGCGCATATTCACTTTTGAGAACTTCTGATGCATGGGTGACTGTTTCCCAAAGTTCGAGACTTTCTTCTGCAGTGAGTTCGGCCAAATTGGCAATTTGTCGCATGGGCAAAATCATGAGATGACCAACGGCATACGGGTACGCGTTCATCATGGCAAAGACGAATTGTCCCCGATGAACAATGAAGGTTTCTTCATCAGGTAATCCCGATTCAAGAATTTGTGTAAACACACTGAGACCCTCTGAATGCGAGCCCTCAAAAGGATTTGGCAATGATGACAGATACTGGCTCCGCCATCCTGTCCACAGCGCGTCAATCATGATTTAGTACACAGTTCAGGCGAGGTCGCTCAGATCGCTGAGTGACTGATCTCTTCGGTAATACGACGAGTGAATTCGGAAACTGCAACGCCTCGTTCGACGTCAAGACCGCGGGCGTTGACCCCGACGGTGTTGGCTGCCATATCGTCATCACCGACCACGAGAACGTAGGGAGTCTTTTCCATTTTGGCCGTCCGGATACGCTTTCCGAGTTGATCGTTCGCTTCGACTATTTCGACTCGAAGTCCTGCCGCAAGCATCGAGTCAGCGACCTGTTGAGCGTACGCCTCGTGGGCTTCTGCTACCGGCAAGATCTTCACTTGTACTGGGCTCAACCAAGTTGGGAAAGCGCCGGCGTAATGCTCAACAAGCACCCCAAAGAATCGTTCAACCGAGCCGAATAAAGCGCGGTGCAACATGATTGGACGTTGACGTGAACCGTCGGTTGCGACATATTCAAGGTCGAAGCGCTCGGGTAAGTTGAAATCGCATTGGATGGTAGAGAGCTGCCAGGTTCGGCCGATCGCATCTCGAATGTGAATATCGATTTTTGGCCCATAGAAAGCGGCGTCGCCCTCTTTGACACTGTATTCAACGCCGTGAGTCTCAAGCGCAGTCGACAAAGCGTTGGTGGCTGATTCCCAGATCTCGTCTGAGCCCACATACTTCTCGGGATCTTTGGTCGAGAGATGGAATGAGAAGTCTTCGAAACCGAAAGCTTTTAAGACGCTCATCACGAAATCAAGAAGTGAAATGATCTCGTCTTGCAATTGGTCGCGCGTGCAATAAATGTGGCTGTCGTCTTGAGTAAATCCGCGGATGCGCATGAGTCCATGCAATGTTCCGGCGCGTTCGTAGCGGTAGACGGTTCCGAGTTCAAAAAGTCGCAGCGGAAGTTCGCGATAACTGCGTTGACGTCCGCGGAAGATCAAGCAGTGCATCGGGCAGTTCATTGGCTTCGGGTAGTAGGTGCCATTGTCCATTTCCATGGGCGGATACATACCGTCGGCGTAAAAGTCGAGGTGACCCGAAGTTTGGAAAAGTGTCGCGTTAGAAAGATGAGGAGTAAAAACAAACTGGTAGCCACCACTTTGGTGACGAGCGCGGCTGTAGTCCTCCATCAATTTGCGGACGATGGCGCCTTTGGGATGCCACACCGCAAGTCCCCCGCCAAGTTCGGTCGGGAATGACAGTAAATCAAGTTCAACCGCGAGACGGCGGTGGTCGCGTCGTTCGGCCTCTTCGAGGCGATGAAGATGTTCGTCGAGAGCTGCTTTGCTCTCCCATGCGGTTCCGTAAATACGTTGGAGGACGGGACCTTTTTCGTTGCCTCGCCAATAGGCCGATGAAACTTTTTGCAACTTGAAGTGCCCGAGGCGACCCGTGCTCGGAACGTGAGGTCCGAGGCAAAGGTCGACGAATTCATCGGTGTTGCGATAAATGCTGACTGAATCGCCGGAGCCACCAACTTCGGCGCTGTCGGTACCATCGGCGGCACCTCCGGTGACGCGCTCGATGATTTCGCATTTATACGGTTGATCAGAGAAGAGTTTGAGGGCTTCAGTAACTGAAATTTCGGCCCGCACAAATGGTTGGTTCGCCGTGATGACTTTGCGCATTTCGGCTTCAACGTTGGCCAAGTTCTCTTCGGTGAACACTCGACCACCAAGGTCGAAGTCGTAATAGAAGCCATTTTCAATTGCTGGTCCGATTGTGTACTTCGCTCCTGGGTACAAATTCAAAACCGCTTGTGCCATGACATGAGCAGTTGAGTGGCGCAACACATGGCGACCACGATCGGAGTCAACAGTGATGATCTCGACCGAGTCTGTGTTTGTCAAGGCCTGAGACAGATCAACTTGTTGTCCGTTGATAACTCCAGCGATGGCCGCTTTGCCTAAATTTCGGCTCATCGATGTCGCCAGAGATAACACGGTTGAATCTGCGGCAACTTGACGCAGTGATCCGTCAGGGAGGGTGATTGAAATCTCGGCCATTGGGAACAGTTTACGGGTATCCCCCATTGCTCACCGCGTGATTTCACCGGTTAGCGATGCAAGATGGCGTTACTAGAGAGCGATACCCAGCAAATTGGCAGCGACACGAGCAGAAAAACCTTGGCTCACGGCATGATCGATGGCCAGCATGGCCGATGGAGTATCGAGATCGTTATCGAGGTGCTCACGAACTTCGTTCAACAAGTTCTCGGATTCTGGTGAACCGATACTGCCGTCCCAAGCGTTGAGTCGCTCAAGAGCGGCTGGCATCTGATCGTTGGTCCATTCCCATTCAAAACGGTAATGGTGATGAATGATGGCCATCCGGATTGCGCGGGGATCCCACTCTTTTCGTAATGCGTCGACGAAGACCAGATTGCCGAGTGACTTCGACATCTTGGCGCCATCCATGAAAACCATCGCGACATGCATCCAATGTTTGACAAAAGGTGCGCCGGTTGCGGCTTCGCTTTGGGCGCGTTCACATTCGTGATGCGGGAAAATGAGATCGCTTCCGCCACCGTGTAAATCGATCGTTTCGCCCAGCTCGCGTAACGCCAATGCGCTGCACTCAATATGCCAACCTGGACGCCCTGCACCCCAAACTGCTTCCCACGATGGTTCATCGGATGCTGAAGGATGCCACAGGACGAAGTCAAGTGGATCGCGTTTGTTGGGGTTGTCGACATCGCCGCCCCGTTCACGTGCGAACTCGATCATTTGCTCGCGGGTGTAATGACTCACACTTCCGAAAGAATCAAATTTACTGACATCGAAATACACCGAGCCACCAGAAACATAGGCGAAGCCACGTTCAAGAACCATTCCGATAAATCCGCGAATATCAGGAATGGCCGATGATGCACGAGGAGTTGAGTACACCGGCAAAGCATTGAGTGCTTCCATATCGCGCTCAAAACGTGCTTCTTCGCCAGCTGCTAAATCGAGGTAGTGCACGCCAAGTTGACGAGCTTTGGCAAACAAGGGATCATCAACATCGGTGACATTACGAACACACCGAACTTCATGTCCGAGATCGATGAGGCGACGTTGCAAAACGTCATATGCCATAAAGGTTGCCGCATGTCCGATATGCGTCGCATCGTACGGCGTTATGCCACAGGTGTACATCAGCACACGTGGACCAGGTTCGAAAGGCACAATGGCCTGACGAGCAGTATCGAACAGCCTGATTGGCAAGTGTCTAACCCTTTTCTATTTTTGTTCGGGATTCGAACGGATGCCTGTCAACTTAGGCGCTACTCGAGTCTTGTACCGAACATTCAGTTGCAAAAGTACAGCAGTAAATGCTTCAATGGCCGTTGCATTTGAAAGTTGACCAGCATCAAGCGGGCGACAACCAGGAATCTTGTCAACGATCGCACTGACTTCTTTGAGCGCAGAAAGATCGTCAGAACAAATGAGAACATCTGAGTCAATCGGTTCGCCGATGTGTCCGAGTTCTTTTGCTGGAAGGTGATGGAAAGCAGCAACGACTCGACTGCGCGGCACGGCGGCCTGGATATGGGCGGCCACACTTCCACGAGGAGGAAGCAGAGGTTGGAACTCACCAGCAACACGTACCAAGGCGTTGGCCATGCTGATGATCACTTTGCCAGCGAGAGCGTCGGCGTTGTCTTGGACCGTGGTTGCAGCCGAGTCCCAGGGTGTCGCGATGACAACTAAATCACACGCCGAAGCCGCCGCATTGTCTCCCCCAGTCAAAAAACCATCGAGTTGAGGAAACTTGACCACGAATTCACTAGCGATCTCGGTGGCCCGATCGGCCGATCGAGAGCCGATCACAGCGTGGTAGCCAATTGAGGCAAGACGAGCGGCTAACGCTGAGCCGGCGGGACCAGTTCCGCCGAGAATTCCAATACGCATACATACACAATGGCACAGATGAACAGCGATTCTTTAGTTGTCCCTTCAAGAACGGCGAAACAACTAGTTTGTTGCTATGAGTCTTCTCGCTGGTAAAAAAATTGTCGTCACGGGTGTTCTGACCGATGCATCTCTTGCCTTCGGGGTCGCCAAATTGGCTCTCGAACAGGAAGCTCAGGTGGTGTTAACCGGGGCTGGTCGAGCAATGTCATTAACACAAAGAACCGCTCGCAAACTTTCGCAAACCGTCGAAGTTCTTGAGCTCGATGTGACGGTTGAAGAGCATGGTCCCATAGTCCGCAATCATCTCGCGGCAACGTGGGGTTCGGTCGATGGTGTTGTGCACTCGATCGGCTACGCGCCCGAAGTGTGCCTGGGAGATGACTTCATGGCTGCGACTTGGAATGACGTGGCAGTAGCAATGCAAATCAGTGCGTATTCACTGAAGCATCTTGCTGATGTCTTCGTGCCATTAATGAAGCCGGGCGGTTCCATTGTGGGACTCGACTTCGACAACACTGTTGCGTGGCCTGCCTACAACTGGATGGGCGTCGCTAAGTCGACTCTTGAAAGTATCAACCGCTATTTGGCGAAAGAACTCGGTCCCAAAGGAATTCGTTCGAACCTTGTTGCTGCAGGGCCCATCAAAACCATGGCTGCAAAATCAATTCCGGGATTCAAAAAGTTTGAAGATATCTGGGACGACCGAGCACCATTGGGTTGGGATGTCACGAACGGAGAACCAGTGGCCCGTGCAGTGATTGCATTGTTATCTGACTGGTTCCCCGCGACAACGGGATCGATGATCCACGTTGACGGCGGGTATCACGCCACTGGGGCGTGAGGCACAGATTTACAAACCGTATTTGATGGCGTTCGTTACAGACCGCTACGTTCCAAAATGTGGATACCGCAGGCTGAGCCCAAGCCAATGACATGGGCCAGACCAACTTTGGCGTCCTTAATCTGACGATCGCCAGCTTCATTACGGAGGTGATGACAGACTTCCCAGATATTGGCAATACCGGTTGCCGCAATCGGGTGACCCTTTGATTCAAGACCACCTGAAACGTTGACGGGCATTGAGCCATCGCGCCAGGTCGCACCGCTCATAAAGAAGTCAACTGCGCCACCTTCGGGGCACAACATCAAGTTGTCGTAGTGCACGAGTTCTGCAGTTGCGAAGCAGTCATGAAGCTCGACGAGGTCGAGATCGCTCGGCGACACGCCGGCCTGTTCGTAGGCAATCTTGGCGGCGTTGCGAGTCAAAGTATTGACATCGGGAAGGATCTGACATGCTTCTTCGTAGGGGTCGGTTGTCAACACTGAAGCTGAAACCTTGATGGCACGTCGTTGTTGTTCTTTTGACAACGTACGTAGCACTTCACCAGAAGTAACAACCGCAGCAGCTGCACCGTCACAGTTGGCCGAGCACATCGGACGCGTATTTGGGTACGCGATCATCATGTCGTTCATGATCTCGTCGAGAGTGAAGCGCTTTTGGTACGCAGCCATCGGGTTCAAAACTGAGTGTGCGTGATTCTTTTCGGAGATCTTGGCGAATAGTTCGAATGACACACCGCCGTACTTGTGGCCGTATTCCATTCCGACTTGAGCGAAAGTTCCAGGCATGGTGTCAGTTCCGATGCGTCCGTCAGTCGGAAGCACACTTCCGAAACGTCCACGTGGTTCGAACTTGTTTCCGTCCTTCTTGGAGACTCCGCCGCCGCCCAGCAAACCAGCACCTGACAATTTTTCGGCGCCGACTGCGAGGCCCATACGAACTTCGCCTGATTTCACCGCCATGATTGCGGTGCGTAATGCAGTTGCGCCTGTGGCGCAAGCATTGGCAACGTTGTATACCGGGATGCCGGTCTGACCGATTTGCTTTTGCAATTGCTGACCGAACCCAGCACCAGCACCCATGAGGTTTCCGGCCGCCAAAATTCCGATATCAGCCATCGTGACGCCCGCATCAGCCAAAGCAGCGATTGCTGCTTCTGATCCGAGGTCAACAATGTCTTTGTCGGAATGCTTACCAAACTTGGTCATTGCGATTCCGAGGATCCAGATGTCGTCACTTGCCATGATGATTGCCTGCGCTTTCGTTGTAGAAAATGTGTACGTCGTAAAAGTGGGTAAGAGTTTATAAAATCAGGCTGGCTCGAAACCGAAACCAATGGCTTCGGTTCCTTCTTCGTCGGTTCCGATACCGAAAGTGGTCAAACGTAACTTCATACCAAGCGTGACCTTTTCTGGACTTGGCTCGGTATTGACCACATTGCCTCGAACGCTGGTTCCGCCGCAATCAATGATTCCAGCGACAAAGGGAACAGGTACTCCCGGAGCAGCGAAAGCAACAATGGTGAATGACTTCAAGATTCCGTCAGTTGAGATTGCGACTTTCTTGAAATCGTTCTTGAAGCATTTTGCGCAAGCGTTGCGACGATCGAAGAACCGAGCGCCGCATGACGTGCATTCGTTGGCAACGAGGTGAGGCTTGTCGCCCAGTTCTAAATAATCAACGTGTGGGATTTGCTTAGCCATGATGGATGCTCCGTTTAACGGTCGTTCGAACAGACTTACCCTAAACCTTCATGTGCCCCGAGCAGAAACCCTTGTGTCGGCACTTCGCAATTGGAGTCACCACTGTCCGAGGTGAACAACCTCAGAGTCGGGTCGGCGAGCACGGGTTGTCGGCGATCCGCTCGGCTGATCATCGGGGTGTCGATAACCCACGGCAATCGCCCCGACGCAGGACACTGAGGTCGGCACCGCATAAGCATCAAGAACGACCCGGGGATCACCAAAGAGTCCAAACAATAGGGCTCCCCAGCGCTTTTCTTCAATGAGAAGCAAAAGGTTCTCGGCCGCCATCGCGGCGTCGGTCAACCAAAATGGCGTGACCCAACGATTGGCATCGTCGAGCCCGTGTCTAGCCTTATCAGGCATGCTGTAACGCTCGGTGTACGCATCTTGGTCGCCGAGTACGAGAACGACAGCGCCAGCCTCAAGTACTCCAGGCGATTTGGAAGCGAACCACTCTCCAGACCCCGAAACCTCCCAAAATGTCTCGAGATCGCGGTCGGTCAACACCAAAAAGTGTGAACCCTGAGAAAATCCAGAAGATGGCGCGCGCACAGCCAAGGCACATATGTCGGCCAACTCGTTCGATGGGGGTCCACCTGAGAAACGTCGGGTCATGCGCCGCCGGCGCAACAATGATTCGAGCGGACTCGACGAATTGGGGTTACTTGAGCTTGCCAAGTTTGAGCAGATCCTCGGTCATGGTCCAACCGTGAATGATCAGACAGCCACCGACTGCTGGGTTGACCCCCGAGAACAACTCGGCGATCTCGGGCTTGATTTTGTCGGCCTTGGTTGACTCGTGGTCTAAGAAGCCCGACAAACCCTTTTTGGCGACGATGAAGGTCTTTTCGTCGTACTGCGCATCGACACCGAAACGTCGAGCTAAACGGCGACCCCAGGCCCGCTCTTCGCCAACTGCACGATGTCCTGGTCGAGGAATGAGTTCTGTGAGCTGCTTCAACGCTTCAAGGCCTTCAGCGGAGACAAATCGACTTCCGACCACAACATCTTCGTCGGGGAAAGCCATGAGGGCTCGATGAAAGGCTTCAGACATCAGACCTTTCAAAATCTGATCCCGCTTTGACGAACGCTTAACGCTCATCAACCCCAGTAAAACGCAGGGCGTGCCGCCAATGCGCTCAAGTGTAGAAAAGGTAAAACCTTGGACTTTGCCAGCCTCAATCGACGTCGTGCACAGCACCCAGTCTTCTTTGGCTTTCAGGAGTCGCTCCATATCGAATGAGCCACCCATAGCAACCATGTCTTCGAGTTGAGCCTCCGTAAGAGCCGCGCAATCTATTGTTTCGACTTCGACGGACATGAAAACGGCTTCTCCCTGGTGGACCCGGAATTGACGGATCCGGAAACGATCTCCCCTATTCTGCCACTTGGAAGGGCGTCGGAGCGAAACGACCTTGTCGCCTCGGAGGAAATAACGATCTACCGGACCACTCCGGCCCCAAATGCGACTCGTAACGGTGGGATGACTCGGTCGATATCAACCATGAATTCGGCACCGAGCTTGAGGATCTTGGCATCACCTATGTGCAAAAACACATACGACGGGCCGGGGTACTTCGACAGAATTGATTTCAGGCGAGCCACATTTTCTGGATCAAGCGCAACCGCAGGCAAATTCAAACGCAACTCGGGTTCGCGGTTGGACAGTTGTAATGGAGTGATCTCCATCGTGGCAACGCTGATGCGGTCATCTTGACGGTTGACGCGACACTTCACCGAAATGATCGCCTCATCAACAATCTTGTGCCCATGGGTCTGCAAGGTTTTCGTGAAAACGGTGAGTTCAACTCCCCCGTACAAATCTTCGAGATGAACGATGGCCATCGGATCACCCTTTTTAGTGACCTTGCGTTCAACTTTGGTAATGATTCCAGCCAGGGTCCAGATGGATCCATTTTCAGCTTCGGCCAACATTGCAGTGGTCGTCGTGGAATGTTTGTTCAATGAAGATTCGTGACCAAACAATGGGTGGTCGCTGATGTACAGCCCGAGCATTTCTTTTTCGAACTTTAGTTTGACCGACTTGTCGTATTCGTTTTCCGGAATAGGTATGTCAAGATCGAATGAAGGATCAGAATCGGTATCGATGGCATCGAAGAGACTCATGACTCCTTGATCGGCTTCGGCACGACGCGACACGGTGTCATCAACGATATTTTCAAACACCGCCATCAGACCTTGGCGCGGATGACTCAAACTGTCAAAGGCCCCGGCCTTGATAAACGATTCCACGGCCTTTTTGTTGAGGCAATCGGTGGGTACGCGCATTGCAAAATCATGGAACGATTCAAACGCTCCATGGGCTTTTCGTTCGGCAACGATGCGTTCGCAAATAGCTTGGCCAACACCTTTGATGGCCGACAGTCCAAAGTGAATAATTCGTTCTTCAACTTGAGGCGTGAAATCAACATCGGAGACATTGATATTGGGCGGTCCAACGGTAATCCCGCCGGTCCGGGCATCAACGAGATAACCAGCAGCTTTTTCGAGATTGGCTTTCACGCTTGTGAGCATTGCTGCGAAGTACTGCACCGGATAATTCGCTTTTAAAAATGCCGTTTGGTAGCAGATGTATCCATAGCCAAACGAGTGACTCTTGTTGAATGCGTAGTCGGCAAAGTTTTCGATGATGTCGAAGAGTTGCTTGCCGAGAAGCTCGCCATATCCAGAGGTTGCACAGCCCTCTTCGAACTTAGAACGCTCCTTCTCCATGAGGGCGCGTTCTTTTTTGCCGCACGCTTTTCGCAAGTTGTCGGCTTCGGCTAAGGAATAGCCAGCAAAACGCTGCGCAACGCGCATCACGCTTTCTTGATAGATCATGAGGCCAAAAGTGTCGCCGAGTACTTCTTCGGCGTCGGGATGGAAGTACTCGATTTTCTTGCGACCGTTCTTGCGATCGGCAAAGTCGTAGTGCATATTGACGCTCATTGGACCTGGGCGATACAAGGCGATCACAGCTGACACGTCTTCAAAGCTCGTTGGTGCCATGGCCCGAAGCAACTGTTGCATTGGAGGAGACTCAAGTTGAAAAACACCAATGGTGTCGCCGCGCGACAACAATTCAAAAGTCTTTTGATTGTCGATCGCAATGGCATCAATATCGAAATTGGGTTCAGAAAGACGGATGAGTGCCATCGCATCGGAAATAACGTCCAAGTTGCGCAGTCCAAGGAAGTCCATTTTCAACAAGCCGAGTGATTCGACGCCGTGCATTTCGAACTGAGTCGTTACCTGTGACTCTTCGATGGGCTTGCCAGCTTCTGGTTTGCGTTGCAGAGGTAGGTACGAGGTGAGTGGTTCTTTCGAAATCACTACGGCAGCCGCATGGATACCTGTGGAGCGTTTCAGGCCTTCGAGTCCTTTGGCAACATCGATGACTTGACGCATATCTTCTTCGGATTCGTAGATGTCGCGAAGTTCTTGAGCGGCTTGGTAGCCCTCTTTGTACTTGGGATCTAGCTCGAGACAATATTTGAGCGGCGTGTCTCGACCCATCACAAGTGGTGGCATTGCCTTGGCAAGTTTGTCGCCAACTGCGTAGGGATGACCAAGTACTCGGGCAGCGTCGCGCACGGCATTTCGGGCTTTAATTGTGCCAAATGTGATGATTTGCGCGACGTGTTCACGACCGTATGTGTCGGTTGCGTAGTGAATCATTTGTTCGCGGTATCGCGAGTCGAAGTCCATATCGATATCGGGCATTGAAATTCGGCTGGGGTTTAAGAATCGTTCGAAGAGCAAGTCGTAGCGAATGGGGTCAATTTCAGTAATACCTAGGCAGTAGGCAACCGCGCATCCAGCTGCGGACCCACGTCCTGGTCCGACGCGAATACCTTGGTCTTTCGCATAACGAATGAGGTCCCACACAATCAAGAAATATGAGGCGAACCCCATATCGCAAATGACCTTGGTTTCGTAGGCCAAACGTTCAATGACTGATGGTGCGAGTTTGTCGCCCCAACGACGTTTGGCTCCTTCACGGGTGAGGTGATCTAGATAAGCGGCGTCATCGGCGAAACCAGGCGGAATTTTGAAATTCGGCAACTGTGGTTTACCGAATTCGATAGTCACATCGGCGCGCTCGGCAATCCAGAGTGTGTTGTCGCACGCCTCGGGAACTTCGCGGAACACGTAACGCATTTCATGTGAAGTCTTGAGGTAATGCTCGGTACCTTCAAAGCGAAAACGCTTTGGGTCATTAATCATCGAGTTGGTCTGAACACATAACAGTGCGTCGTGTGCATCGCTGTCGTGGCGATGTACATAGTGCGAATCATTTGTTGCGATAACTGGAGCGCCAATTTCTTGGGCGATCTGCAGTAATTGTGGATTTGTTTTGGTTTGCGCTGCAAGACCATGGTCTTGAATTTCTACGAAGAGGTTATCCTTACCGAAAATTTCTTGGAGTCGCGCCGCTTTAATCTTGGCGTCTTTGTAATCGTCTTTTAAGAGTGATTGCAAAACATGACCACCCAAACAACCGGTCGTGGCGATGAGACCTTCGTGATATTTCTCAAGCAGCTCCCAATCCATTCGAGGTTGGTAGTAATAGCCCTCAAGAAAAGCCAAACTTGATAACTGAATCAGGTTTTTGTAGCCGACGTTGTTTTCGGCAAGCAGCGTGAGGTGGTAGTACAACTTGCGGCCACCTTCGGTGTCACCGCCTGAGTCGTCAACCTTGCCTCGCCGACTAGGGCGTTCAAAACGAGTCTCGTAGGCCATGTATGCCTCGGTACCAATGATGGGCTTGACACCTTGAGCCCGACATTCTTTGTAGAAGTCGAGAACTCCGTACATGTTGCCGTGATCGGTCATTCCGAGAGCCGGTTGGCCGTCGGCAACAGCTTTGGCGACGAGTTCATCGAGTTTGGCTGCACCATCGAGCATGGAAAACTCGGTGTGAACATGGAGATGGGTGAAAGAGTCGCCCAACACCAACCTCCTTACGTCTTGATGGAGCCCGACCAATTCGGGTTCCAAATCTCATCAATGTGGTTTAGGAACAGTAGCAGTGACCTAGAGGTAAGTTCCGGGGAGTCCGCCATTGTTGGGATCGTTTTGGGACGATTGGTTGGGGTCGCCAGGGTTGATTTGCCGAAGCTCTTCGTACTGCTGGCGGGCGGCCATTTGTTGGGCGAACAATGTCGCTTGGATGCCATGAAAAAGACCTTCGAGCCATCCCACTAATTGGGCTTGGGCAATACGTAGTTCTCCTTCGCTTGGTATGCCATCAGAAAATGGGAGAGCCAACATACGTAATTCTTGTTGAAGATCGGGCGACAACGCATCAGCTAGTTCGACAACAGATCGTTCGTAAATTTCGGCAAGACGTTCGCGACTGCCTGCATCAAGTTGTGAGTTACGCACCTCTTCAAGGAGCTGCTTCACCATTGAGCCGATACGCATGACCTTGGCCGGTGCGGTCACTGACTCGGATGAAATGTTGCTGTTTACATCAGATGTACTCATACAGGTTCATATTTTCACACAGATCCTGACCTGGTTCAGACCGTTTGGGCGAGAAAAGGTACAAACATTTCATCGCTCGTCAATGAACCATGGCGACACACCAAACTAAATGGACCCGAATCTAAGGGATCGTCGAATGTCGTTGCGGTAAACGGAACAAGAGCAACATCGCCAAGACGGCGTTTGACTTGATCAGACATCCGGCCGCCGCGAGCTGGCCCGAGCCAAGCTTCGTCCACTACTTGTTCTCGTGAGGCAATCCAAGCGATATCTGAGTACGTATCGGTAGCAATTTTGACGAGTTCTTCTTCGTGACCGCGTTTGGCATGTAACCAACGGAATCGGCCTTCACCTGATTGATGATGAAGCAAGCCCTTGATGTCGTCGGAGAGATGGACGACATTGTCACCAACTTGGACCTGACCGTGATCAGCAGTAATCGCCAGAGTGGTTCCACTCGGCAATGCTTCAAGAAGTGCACCAACAAGCCAATCGGTTGCAGTCATTTCGGCGTCGTAATAGGGACCGAATCCACGTTCGTGAGCGATTTTGTCGATGCCATCGTAATAGGCATAGACAAACCTTTCTCCGGACGAAATCAACTGTGCGCATTGTGCAACGATCGAACTTGCTGCTCGCCAACCGCAGGGGCGACTCCCCCGTAAATGAGCCTCGGTAAAAGCTGTTCCTTCCAATTCGGCCCGACTGACCACTGGTATTGACATTCCAGCGAAAGGTGGAATTGGTTGCACGGTTGCTGGTGGATGCACTTGACGAAGATCACGTGTATCGGACCACCAACGCAACGAATTCATAATGGAGTCGCCCATATCCATGCGGTATCCCACGATTCCATGTTCGGCGGGAGTCGAGCCAGTGACCAAACTGGTTAAAGCGCTTGCCGTGGTACTTGGAGCAATTGTCGTGATCGAGCCACCCGCCATCGAAGTCAAGTTGGGCGCGAGATGTGCATGACGCTGTAATTGCTCGTATCCGAGGCCATCTATGACCAACAAAACAATGCGCTCTGCGACCTGTAGTGGTTGAGGAAACCAACCGGGCCGCTGGCCGGGGCTCAACAAAAGACAACCAGGCATGATTCCGGTCAAGTTTGCACCCGAGTAGTCGGGAATGTTGGGCTTGGGAATCATGTGTCTATCTTTCACCAACCGAGAGGAGAAAGCCTGCATTAGGACCTGAAGTCGCTCCGCGAATATTGAAGCGAAGGTGCGTGAATTCGCGTGAAGAGGGCTTCAACCTCCTACGATGACACTGTGCGTGTTTCAACAAGGGGTGACTATGCCTGCCGAGCTTTGCTGTCACTCACTTTGCATGCCGTTGAACCTGGACCCACGTCAGTTCGCGATATCGCCGATCGCACCGGTCTTCCTCAGCCATATCTTGAACAAATCTTGCTGGCGTTGAAAGGCGCAGGTTTAGTGAAGTCAAAGCGTGGCGTCGGCGGAGGGTACACCCTGGCTAGGCCTCCTGAAGAAATTCGATTAAACGACATCATCTCGGCTGTTGATGGTCCAATTACCTTGGGCGACTTTGGTGAACCCCATCAGGACGGATCATGTGACCATGAAGGTCAGTGCGTTTTGTTGGCCATTTGGAAACACACTGGTGACCACATGCGTGAACATCTCGCCGGCTTTACATTGGCAAATGTTGCTGATGCTGCCAATGGCAAAAGTTCGTGGCCTGAAACAACTCATCACGATTGAGGCGCGAGCGCGACTGTAGAAGGGCCTTTAGTTGGCGCGAATCTCTTTAGCAATCGCCGACAAGACCCCGTTGACATATCGCCCAGAGTCATCAGTACTGAAAGTTTTTGCAAGTTCGACTGCTTCGTCCATGATGACGGCTTTTGGAATCTCATCGCGCTTCAATAATTCAAATGTCGCTATCCGCAAAATATTGCGATCTAGGCACGGCATGCGTTCAATTGTCCAACCATCGGCATGCTTAATAATCATCTGATCGATTTCTGTTGCTAAATCTGCAACGCCACGAACAATCAAGGCTGTGACATGATCGGGATCATCAACCAACCCAGCGAGAACTGAGTGACCGTCTAGGTTTTTGGTATCTGCTTCGTACAGAAGCGTCAAGGCTCGTTCACGTGATTGTGAACGAGGATCAACATGCGATGAACGCCCTCGGCGAGAAGCCACAATCAGACTCGCGTCAAGTATTCGCCTGAACGAGTGTCGACCTTAACCTTGTCGCCAATGTTCACGAACAACGGAACCTGAATGGTCTTACCGGTTTGCAATTCGGCGGGCTTACGAGCACCAGACACACGATCGCCCTGAATTCCAGGTTCGGTGTTTGCGATCAGCAGTTCGACGGAGGCCGGGATTTCGACGGACACAATTTCGGTGTTGTGCGTCGCAATAATGGCGATCATTGATTCGATGATGTAATCGGCAGCATCTCCAAGTGCGACCGGCGCAACGTTGATCTGGTCGTAGGACTCGGTGTCCATGAACACGTAGTCATCACCATCGCGGTACAAGAACTGCATGTCTTTCTTTTCGAGCATGGCCTGCTCGACGCGGATTCCGGCATTGAAAGTCTTTTCTAAGACGTTGCCCGTTTTGAGATTGCGCAACTTGGTGCGCACGAAGGCTCCACCTTTGCCTGGCTTGACGTGCTGGAATTCAATGACGGTAAAGAGACCGTTATCAAGTTGCAGCGTGATGCCGTTTTTTAGGTCGTTAGTTGTAATGGCGGGCATGTTGGATCCTTGGGAGATGTGTTCAAAATTCGGCAACCATGTTCGGTGATGACCACGAGGTCTTCAACACGGAAACCGCCGAACCCCCCACGATAGAGCCCAGGTTCGACAGTCACGACGTCCCCAGGCTGAAGAATTGCTGTGGCTGATGAATTTATGAAGGGTTCTTCATGGATCAGCAGGCCCACTCCGTGACCGGTTCCGTGGGTGAAATACTGGTCAAGCCCGGCTTCAAACAGCACTTTTCGACAGGCCGCATCAACTTCTGATGCCAGAACACCTGGTCGGCATGTGGCAACCCCGGCTTGTTGTGCTGTCTGTACGGCTTCATAGAATTCGGACTGTTCAGCGCTCATCGGCCCAATAACGAAAGAACGGGTCATATCTGAGTGATATCCCGAAACTAGGGCACCCACATCAATGATCACCGTGTGGCCATTGTCAATCTTTGTCGCTGTTGGATGATGGTGAGGGCGAGCAGCATTAATTGGCCCGCTGGCCACGATCGTGTCGTACGAAGGACCATCAGCTCCTAATTTTCGCATGGTGTAGTCGAGTTCATCGCGAATATCGGCCTCGGAAAGTCCTTGCACAAGTAAGCCACGGCATTGAGCGAGTGCTTGATCGGCAATGTGACATGCCGACTCAATGATTCTGATTTCATCGTCATCCTTGATGCGACGAAGAAATTTGCTGGACGTATCAAGTGGTATGAGCGAAGCACCTATCTCGCTTTGAAGCGAACAAAAAAGTTGATAAGAAATATGCGAATCTTGAAACTGAAGTGCCGAAGCGCCATGGATTAGCGACTTGGTAGTAGCAATCATGGCGGCTTGTGTGCGACATTCAATGACGTCAACGTTGGCTTGCTGCGCCTCAATCTCGGCGCGGGCCTGTTCGGTATAACGACCATCAGTGATGAGGAACATTTGATTGACGTGAATGACCAACCACGCGTGCGAACCAGAAAATCCAGTCAGCCAACGAATATCTGAAAGATCTGTGATCAAACAAGATGACGAGGATCCTCGACTGAGAACCTCAAATAATCTCTCAGCTCGTGCTGAAGATACTTGCGCAGTCATCGTTATGTCACTTGAGAAGTCGCGCGACAGCAATCACAGCGAGTTCGTAACCCATCATTCCAAGACCAGCAATCGTGCCGTTAGCGACAGGAGCAATCACACTGGTGTGGCGCCAAGGTTCACGAGCATTGGGATTTGAGATATGAACTTCGATGACTGGCCCATCAAACGTCGCGAGAGCATCATGAAGGCTCCAGGCGTAATGCGTGAAAGCTCCAGCATTAATAATGATGGCGTCGACGCGACCTCGAGCCGCGTGTATTGCGTCGACCAACTGGCCCTCGTGGTTCGTTTGGAAATCTTCGAGGGCACAACCAACCTGACTCGCCCATCCAGCAACGCTTGAAACGTAATCGGCAAGTGTTGCCGTCCCGTAGATCTCGGGTTCGCGTTGTCCCAAAAGGTTGAGGTTTGGACCGTGAAGTAAAAGGATGGTTCCCACGGTGATGACGATACCTGCTCGACCCGAACGAGGTCGGCAACTTTAGAAGTGGAACTCTACGCTTGGCTAAAACGCACGAGTTCGGAGCGCACCACATCAGGTGAGATATTGGCCACGATTTCGAGACCTTGTGACGAATCCAAGATGAAAGTCAGTCCCTGCAGGGCCTTCTTATCGCGAGCCATTGCGGCCATCAGTTGGTCAATGTCAAGACCGATCGGCATACGGGTTTGGAGCGAATAGGTCTGACCCACGACGAGTTCGTGATAGTCAACTCGTGAATCGTCGATACGTCCAAGAGCTCGCGCCAAGCGAGCAGCGAAGATGAGGCCAATTGCGACTGCTTCTCCATGAGCCAGTTGATGTTGACCTACGGTTTCCAAAGCATGGGCCAAAGTATGGCCGTAATTGAGGAATGCGCGCTTGCCTGATTCACGTTCGTCTTGTTCGACGAATGAGCCTTTAATGCCCACACACCGTGCGACCCTCTCATCGAGACTCAACGCCAATAGATCGTCGCCCGTTAAGAAGTGATATTTCGCAACTTCACCGAGACCGCAACGTAACTCTCGCTCTGGCAATGTTGCTAAAGCGTCGAGATCGCAAAACACTGCACTCGGTTGCCAAAAAGCGCCGACAAGGTTTTTCCCTTGAGGCAAATTCACACCGGTCTTGCCTCCGATCGCTGCATCAACCATCGCCAATAATGAGGTAGCCACATGAACCACGGGTGTGCCGCGGTGCCAAGTAGACGCTGCGAATCCGGCGATGTCGGTCACCATTCCCCCGCCAACTCCGATGATCACATCATTGCGAGTAATGCCCATGTCGGCAAACTCTTGGCTTAATGATTCGATTGTCGCTAGTGATTTTGTTGTCTCGCCCTGGCCGATGATCACTGTTTTCGACTCAATGGGAAGAGCGAGATTTGCTGGAATTCCTTCTTGAGTAATGATGACGGCTTGACGAGCAGTGGCAGGCAGAAACTGGGCAATCTGTTGATTAACGCCATGGCCAATCAAAACTGGGTACTCCCGACCAGGGAGTCGAACATCAATGCGATGGGTTGTCATGAGTTCGCCTCCAATCCAGTCTCAACTAAAACCTTGTCAATGACTTCTTGTACTTGTAAGCCTTCCACATCAATTTCAACTGATGAAACTTCGCGGTACAAACTTTCGCGCTCAACGTACAACTTATGTAGTCTCTCAGCTGGATTGCCATCAATTAAGGGTCGATGACCATCACCTTTGGCTGCTCGCTGA
>Ga0114977_10000326_pt1 | contig 32702 bp, 32 predicted proteins | sample S_130805_MF_Meta_FD_87026 | JGI IMG/M metagenome (GOLD analysis project Ga0114977, IMG submission 87026) | Freshwater microbial communities from Lake Simoncouche, Canada to study carbon cycling - S_130805_MF_MetaG | ecosystem: Environmental > Aquatic > Freshwater > Lake | place: Lake...
AAAATGAATCTAGCATTACCCCTCTTTACTGTTTTGGTAACGGGGGTGTTTGCGACCCCGTGCGAAGTAACGGCTCGCGACACCGAGGGAAGATGCCATAAACCTACCTGTGGATTTGCTTAATTAGCGGTAAGACGCCCCACGATTCCTAGCCAAAAAGCCACCGAATAGCCGATGAAAAGGGCAAATAGAACGGTTCCAATCCCAACTCGGCCACCTAGGGACCATCCGAGGCTCAAAACGACTAGCTCGATAAAGAGTCGGACTCGACCCACTGGGAGACCGGTTCGGTAATGCAAGGCGGTCATTAAGCCATCTCGCGGTCCAGGTCCCAATCCACAGGTGAGATACAGAGAGCTACCGGCCCCGACTGTGAGAACTCCGATTATCGAAAGGGTCAACTGACCCCATAGGGATGGCGGGGTTGGAAGTAGATCTACGGTTATTTGAATGAAAGTCGCGATCACCACGATGTTGGCAATGGTTCCAAAACCGGGTTTCTCGCGCAAAGGAATCCAAATCAAAAGAACTATGGTGCTGATTATGAAAGTCCACCAACCTAAAGCAATATTTGTGCGCAGACTTAATCCTTGCGCTAAAACACTCCACGGAGCATTTCCGATGTGAGCAACAACTAATAAACCATCACCAATACCAAAAAGCGCCAAGCCAATAATCAAAATCATAAATCGCATCGGAGATAGCGACCACGTATTTTCAGCTCTCCAAGGCGTATGCGGAATGGTCCGCGAGAGTCTAAATCTCATTCCTGCATGTTATTAGATCCAAGGAGATATTGTTACGCAAGTGGCTACACAACTTGAACTTTCTTACTGGCAAGCAATATTAACTGGATTCTTGCAAGGAGTAACTGAGTTATTTCCAATTTCAAGTTTGGGTCATTCAATTTTAGTTCCGGCTTGGATTGGTGGATCTTGGGAATCATTTCTGACAAATTCCACCGCAGGTGAATCACCATATTTGTTGATGATCATTGCACTTCATGCTGCTAGCGCAATCACTTTGTTACTGATTTTCTGGAAAAGATGGTTGCAATTAGTTAAGGCATTTTTCAGAAGTTTGAAATCTCGCTCATTGGACACCCCCGAATCGCGAGTGATTTGGTTAATATTGATCGCAACCATACCTGTGGGCGTACTAGGTGTTCTATTTGAAAGACAATTTCAAGTTCTCTTCTCTGAACCACTTGCCGCAAGTATTTTTCTTTCTATCAACGGTCTAATTTTGATAATTGCAGAAAAATCGAGCAAGAATAAAACAGTGATGGATTCAACTTCGGATGAAGTACTCACTCATCAAATCTCTTTCAAGAATGCATTCACAATCGGAGTTGCTCAATCATCTGCCCTGTTCCCAGGTATCAGTAGGTTCGGAGTAACAATGGGAGCCGGACTTAGCCGAGGATTGTCACATTCAGCTGCATCAGATTTTGCATTCCTATTAGCGACTCCAGTAATTCTGGGTGCTGGGTTATTGAAAATTCCAGATCTATTTAATCCAGAGATAAGCCACATCATCGGTCCAGTTATCGTGGGTTCGATCATTGCCGCATTGGGCACATATGTATCCGTAAAAATTCTGGTGAAATGGTTTAGACATCACACGCTATATCCCTTCGCAATTTACTGTTTATTTGTTGGAGCTATCTCCATGGTGAAATTCCTATGATTGGAACACTTATAAATGTTGTTGCAATCTTGGTTGGAACAGCTTCAGGAACGCTCATTGGCGGTCGAATTCCAAGCCGAACTCGAACTCTTGTAACTGACGCGCTTGGATTAGTTTCATTTCTGGCCGCCGCGGGCGCAGCTTCAGCAATGTGGAACTCCGATTTTGTTAATGCTGTTGGTGAAGGCTGGCCGATATTAGTTGTTCTGGGATCGTTATTAATTGGGGGATTAATTGGATCTGCTTTGCGCATAGAAGATCGGCTAAATGGATTTGGAAAATACTTAGAGAAGAAGTTCGCAAGAGAGGGTGACGGAAATTTTGTGGCCGGATTTGTTAGCGCTTCCCTAATCTTTTGCGTAGGACCTATGGCAATCCTCGGAAGCATTAGCGACGGCTTGGGTGAAGGAAATTCGTTATTGATTCTTAAAAGTGTTATGGATGGATTTGCTGCAATAGCTTTTGCAGCAGCACTTGGTTGGGGAGTTGGAGCTTCTGCGCTTTCAGTGCTTGTTTACCAAGGCGCATGGAGCGCGGTTGGGTTTGCACTAGGTTCGATTTTATCGGATTATCAAATATCAGCCATGACCAGTGTCGGTGGGATGTTGCTAATAGGAATAGGAATGCGATTACTCAATTTCAAAATAATCGCAATTGGAGATTTACTCCCGGCTCTTGCAGTTGCGCCATTACTGGCAGCTTTTGTATCTAATGTTCACTAAATTTTTGAAATATCAATTACAAACCGATATTTAACATCAGACTTAACTGTTCTATCCCAAGCAGTGTTGATGTACTCAGGATCAATAACTTCTACATCACTCGTAATGTTATGTTCACCGGAGAAATTCAACATCTCTTGCAATTCGCGTACTCCACCGATCATCGATCCTGCTAGTCGTCTACGCTGACCTAGTAAAACACCTGCTGGAACGCTGTAAGGGGCTCCGGGCAAACCGATTAAGACTAAGGTTCCATCTAACTTGAGCATCCCTAAATAATCTTCAAGGTTTAAGTCGACAGAGACAGTATTTAAAATCAAGTCAAAAGTTTTTGCGAGTCTTTTGAAATCTTCCGCGCCGGCTTTAGCAACAAAATGAGTTGCTCCCATTTTCAATGCATCCTCGCGCTTTTCAGGGGAGTGAGAGAAAACAGTAACTTCAGCACCCATTGCTTTTGCATATTTAACTCCCATATGCCCCAGACCGCCTAAGCCAAGGATTGCAACTTTTTTTCCAGGCCCAGCTTTCCAGTGACGTAAAGGTGAGTAGAGAGTGATGCCTGCACATAAAAGTGGTGCAACGTTGGCAAGTTCCAAATTGGCAGGAATATTGACCACGCAATCTTCTGCGACAACGATTACTTTCGAGTATCCGCCTTGCGCAACCGTTACTCCGTCACGTTCCAAACCATTGTAAGTACCGGTCATGCCTTCCAAACAGTATTGCTCCACACCGGCTAAGCAGTTTTCACATTTACGGCATGAGTCAACAAACACTCCCACACCAACTATGGCGCCGACTGCAAATTTAGAAACATTGGTACCAACCGCTATTACTTTTCCAACAATTTCATGACCAGGAACCATCGGAAATAAGGATGAACCCCATTCTTCACGAACTTGGTGAATATCAGAATGACAAATTCCTGCATGGGTGATCTCAATCACCACATCCTCTGCTCTTGGATCGCGTCTTTCGAATTCAAAGGGTGCAAGTTGAGCGCCAGCAGTCGAAGCCGCATATCCACGAGTTTTTAACATATTTCCTAGTCTCCCTGTTTTTCGCGTTTGTCTTTGGTATTGAAAAGATAGATTGATCTAAATTCTTGTATTCATCGGAATTATAACTGGAGATTGGGGAAATCTCTCATCCGTACCATGAGATGATCTCTCATGTGATTGCCACATCGAGTTTAGAGCTACGTGCCGGAGCTCGACTTTTGGTTTCTGGAGTCACGATTCGAATAAATAGTGGTGATCGAATTGGTTTTGTTGGCAGGAACGGTGCTGGTAAAAGTACGTTAGCAAAAGTACTAGCAGGTCAAACGTTGCCTGCCGGACGTCAAGTTAATAGAAGTGGCACTATTGGATACCTTCCACAGGATCCGCGAACGGGTGATGAAGCAGGAACCGTTTTAGATCGCATATTGTCAGTGAGGGGTTTAGATTTAATAGTTGAACGAATGCGCCAAGCAGAAGAGGCGATGGCTAACACTGAAGGCGAAGAGTTAGAAGCCGTACTAGCAAAATATTCAAGGGCCGATAGTGAATTTAATGCCGCAGGCGGATATTCAGCAACTGCGGAAGCAGAGGCAATAGCGACAAATCTAGGGATACCCGAAAGATTGTTCGACCAAAACATTGGAGCATTAAGTGGCGGTCAACGTCGAAGAGTTGAATTGGCGCGAATTTTGTTTAGTGGAGCGGAAACTTTACTTCTTGATGAACCTACAAACCACTTGGATGCTGATTCGATCAATTGGTTGAGAGAATTTTTAGCAAAATACGCGGGAGGCTTAGTGGTGATTAGCCACGATGTCGCTCTAATTGAAACTGTAGTTAACAAAGTCTTCTATTTAGATGCAAATAGAAATGTGATCGATGTTTATAACATGGGCTGGAAGAAGTATTTGCAGCAAAGAGAACAAGATGAACATCGTCGAAAGAGTGAGCGTGCAAACGCGGAAAAGAAAGCGGCGATTCTAGAAAAGCAAGCGGAGAAAATGCGTGCGAAGGCTACGAAAGCCAAAGCCGCCCAAGGCATGTTCCGTCGAGCCGAGAAACTACTCTCAAACCTCGAAGATGAGCGCAAGAGCGATCGCGTAGCTAGGTTGCGTTTTCCAACACCATCTCCATGCGGCAAGACTCCGATTTCTGCAACTGGTCTTAGTAAATCTTATGGATCTCTAGAAATCTTCACTGATGTTGATTTAGCAATCGATAAAGGTTCCCGCGTTGTAATTCTTGGACTAAATGGTGCAGGTAAAACAACTTTGTTAAGGATTTTGGCGGGGGAGTTGGAATCAGATACTGGTGAGGTTGTAGCCGGACATGGATTGAAAATTGGCTATTATGCACAGGAACACGAATCCTTAGATTATGAACGAACTGTTCTTGAAAACATGTTGAGTTCAGCGGTTGACATACGTGAACCTGAAGCACGAAATGTTTTGGGATCATTCTTGTTTTCAGGCGATGATGTAAAAAAGCCCGTTAAAGTTTTGAGCGGTGGAGAGAAAACCAGATTAGCTTTGGCGATGTTGGTAGTTAGCGCAGCAAATGTGCTCTTATTAGATGAGCCAACGAACAACTTGGATCCAGCATCGCGGGATGAAATTTTAGGTGCGCTGAGTGAGTATCAAGGTTCAGTCATTCTTGTGTCACATGATGAAGGGGCCGTTGTCTCCTTAAAACCTGAGAGAGTTCTTTTACTACCTGATGGCGAAGAAGATTTATGGAATGAGCAGTATTTAGACTTAATTATGTTGGAATAGAATTCAAAACTGAAAGATTGCATCAATTCTGTGTTCTGGGTGTTCCGCTAGAACTTTCTTTCGCCCCTCCAAAAAAGGTATTTCACCTAAAACAACCGAACCAAGAATTGTGGCCCCTGTTAAACCCACCAAAGATATTCCTGCACTAAGTGTTCCACCGGTAGCTAGTACATCATCGACTATGACTACTTTATTTGTTTCACCTAACTGATCTTTGTGTAACTCAAGTGAATCTGATCCGTACTCCAAAGCATAATTAACTTTGTGCACATCTCGTGGGAGTTTTCCAGGTTTTCGTAGAAGGACGAAGCCCATATTATGTCGCGCAGCAATTGCTGCGGCGAAAACAAATCCACGCGCTTCAAGACCGGCAACATGTGTCGCTCCCGCCATAGATTTCGCCATTTCATCGACACACAAGGTAAATGCCTCAGCATTAGCGATAAGTGGAGTGATGTCTTTGAAAATAACTCCTGGTTTTGGATAATCATGGACACTCTTGATTAACTCTTGAGCTTTTTCTAGAGAGTCAATAACTTCGGAGGTGCTCAATTGGTTAATCTTCACGCAAAGGTTTAGGAGGCGCGGATTTAACCCAACGCCAAACAGCAAGTAATGAGCAGGTTAACCCGATTAAGCCCATCACAGTTCCACCAGTACTTAAATTCGAAAGAATCAACGGCCCACTAATCGATGAAGCCATGATCGAAACTGGAAGTATAAAAAATATGTGCCATCTTTGTCGCCTCATGAAAGTTAACCCAAGGGCAACTGGTGCCAAAATTGCCGGAAAAAATAAAATCATTGCAACCAATAATGCTAAGTCAGCCATCAGCAACTCCACCCTTCCATGAATGTCTAAATCTTATTCGGTCCTAAACGCTAATTTGCCGCCAGCCATGCCACTTTCGAGAAGACGATGCGCTTGTGCTGCTTCTTCGAAGGTAAAGATTTGAATCGAAGGTAGTTCTAAAGCCCCAGAAAGAAGTGCGCTTACAAGATCATTGATCCGTTCTTTTTTCTCGGTAAACGTGGGAATGAAATCAGAAAGGGTGGGGCGAGAAAGGTAAATCGAATTTCTAGTCAAAGACAATGGATTTACTGGTTCGACTGGCCCGCTAGCAGCACCATAGAGAACCATGTCACCTCTTCGTGCAACTAGTTGAATAGTTTCGTTGAAAGTTGCTTTACCAACGCTGTCATAAACAACATTGACACCTGAGCCTTTGGTTAGATCCGAGACGCGTTCATCCATCTCCGAATACGTGCATGCGTGTTCGAAATCCAACTTCTTTAAGCGCTCGACTTTTTCAGGAGAAGAAGTCACTGGAATTACGCGTGCCCCAGCACGTTTCAAAAGCTGAATTAAAACGGAACCGACACCGCCAGATGCTGCTGTAACTAATGCGGTTGTTTTTGAAGAGGCAGCGTGTGAGGAGGTTGCAAGGAAATGTGCGGTTAAACCTTGTGAAAGAAGAGGTAATAATTTTTCTGAAGAAATATTCGCCGGCAGGGGAATTAATTCATCTTCATTAAGAGTCAGAAACTCTGCATATGATTTTGTACCGCCAGCCCATCCGACCCGATCACCGACTTTAAAGTTTTGAAGGGGCACTGCGCTCTCGAAGATGGTGCCGATACCTTCAACCCCAAGAATCCCAGGAAATACCATCGGTCTTTCTCCGCGGCGCTGATAAATGTCAAAGAAATTGATTCCAGCAAGTTCGACTTGAATTAAAACTTCTTCACCACGTGTGGTTGAAGAGGTCGGGCGTGGTAATTCTTCGACTATGAGTTGGTCTGCAGAACCGATGGTCGATATGGAAATAGCCCTCACAAACACCCCATCCTGGATAATTTCTTGCCTACCAATTTATTGTGACCGAACGGGGACTTGAACCCCGAATCCCTTGCGAGAACTAGCACCTCAAGCTAGCGCGTCTGCCAATTCCGCCACCCGGTCAGGTGATCTCCAGCGATATCGAGAGATAGCCTACCAAAATCACTCTTTAGAGTTCAAAGTGGGGAAGAATAGGCAAATGCGAAGTACAGATTATGAGCAACTTGAGAATGATGCCGTATCGATATGTCAAAAATTGATTCAAATTCCTAGCGTGAATTTTGGTGAAGGCAATGGAAATGAAACAGAGATTGCGATCTTTGTAAGCAATTTTTTAACAGAATGTGGGATTGAAAATCAGATCATTGACAGTGCACCAAATCGCTCAAATGTAATTGCTCGTATTAAAGGCGTTGACAGCTCTCGTCCAGGATTAGTTTTACATGGACATTTAGATACGGTTCCAGCAACCGTCGAAGATTGGAAACACGATCCATGGTACGGCCAAATTATTGATGGCGAAATCTGGGGGCGTGGCGCTGTAGATATGAAAGATATGGATGCAATGATCCTTGCTGTTGTTGCAGATTGGCAACGGACTGGTTTCATTCCACCGCGGGATATCGTTTTAGCTTTTTTTGCGGACGAGGAAGCAGGTTCACTTTTTGGTTCAAGGTGGTTAGTCGAAAATAGACCTGAACTTTTTGAAAATTGTTCAGAAGCGATTTCCGAAGTAGGTGGATTTTCCGCAACGTTGCCAAATGGGAAACGTTTTTACTTGATAGAAAATGCTGAAAAAGGTTTTCACTGGATGCGTTTGATCTCTGAAGGAACAGCTGGTCATGGCTCCATGATTAATTTAGAAAATGCAATCACTGCTCTTAGCGAAAGCGTCGCAAGAATCGGTACATATGAGTGGCCGATTCGACAAACCAAGACTGTTAACTTTTTCTTAAGCAAAGTCGCGGAAGCTTGCAATTTGCAATATGACCCTGACCATCCAGAAAATATCGTTGCTCAACTCGGTTCTATGGCAAGGATGATTGGTGCAACCACCCGTAATACCGCAAATCCAACAATGCTTGAATCTGGTTACAAAGCAAATGTGATTCCACAAACCGCAACTGCAGTTATAGACGGAAGATTTTTACCGGGACACGAGATCGAATTCATGTCAACCATGCAATCACTTCTAAATGAAGGAGTGCGGATAGAGACGATCGCAACAGATGCTGCTCTCGAATTCCCCTTTGAGGGTAAGTTGGTTGACGCTATGTGTGCAGCGATTGTTTCTGAAGATCCAGAGGGAATACCAGTTCCATATTGCATGAGTGGCGGAACCGATAACAAAGCCTTGGCGGTTTTGGGTATAACTGGTTTTGGTTTTGCTCCTCTGAAACTCCCGCCGGATTTGGATTTCATGTCCTTATTCCATGGAATAAATGAAAGAGTTCCAGTTAGTTCTCTAAAATTTGGGGTTCGAGTGTTAGATAAATTTTTACAAAACTGTTAGTGCTTAATTCGCCAAGGAAAGAACAGGCTTGATAATCCGGCGTCGCAGTGTCACCAAATGTCTACCATCTGGGTAAATTCGAACTCGATCTAAAACCCAACTTCCTAGTTCGGCACGTTCTACTAGCATCGAGCGAACTACATTGATCTTCATACCTTTCGGAATTTGTATCGTCTGGTATTCGTAGGAGTTAGTCGTGATAATTTCAATCGCCTGACTCTGAAATATCATTTAAGGCCGAACGCACTACATCCGGTAAAACCAAATCGATTGATCTCAACGCTCCTCGAAGTTGTGCAGAAGTGCGCGCTCCGATTATTGCACTTGAAATTCCTGGTGCATCTCTGACCCAACTTAAAGCTATTTCAAGCGGGGCGGCACCTAAACCATCGGCAGCAGTATTAACAGCAGTGACGATTTGCTTGGAACGAGCATCGAGATAATTTGCAACGAATGGCCCAAGGTGGGGACTTGCTCCTCGGGAATCAGCAGGAATTCCATTTTGATATTTGCCGGTTAAAACTCCACGACCTAATGGTGACCAAGCCAAAACTCCGACTCCAAGATTTTGAGAACACGGCAAAACTTCTTTTTCAATTTTTCGGTTTAGTAATGAGTATTCATTATGTGTTGCGCAGATTTCAGCTCTTCCAGCTCCCGCACCCGCACTTTGCAATGTTATTGCACGTGCACTCTGCCATCCTGAAAAGTTCGAAATTCCTACGTAGCGAACTTTGCCGGAATTTACAGCTATATCCATAGCCGAGAGCGTTTCTTCTAATCTCACGGTTGGGTCCCAAGCGTGTATCTGCCATAGATCTACGTAAGACGTTCGTAACCTCTTTAATGATTCATCAAGATCTCGTAACAAAGCTCCGCGAGAATTATCAATTTCTCGACCTACGATTCCAGCTTTAGTTGCAATAACAACTTCCTCACGCGGAATCATTGTTCCTATGAGTCCACCAATAACTCTTTCGCTATCGCCATCACAATAACTTGCAGCAGTATCTATAAATGTGCCACCGGACTCAGTAAAAATTCTAAGTTGTTCAGCAGCTTCATGTTCATCAGTGTCGCGTCCCCAAGTCATGGTGCCGAGTCCAATAGCGGAGACGCGTAAACCGCTACTGCCTAGTTGTCTTTGTTCCACTTGCTGGCACCCCGTCTATGAATCTATAGATGTCTATTTAACTCTTCCGATCTATTCAGGTTCGGCCAATTGGGAAGTTTTCGGCTAACCTCTCCGGAGGGTATCTAAGGGAGGCTAGTTGGCAAGCGTTATTTTGGTCCGACACTCAAGAAGTACTGCAAATACCGCAGGAGTTCTTGCTGGCCAAGCCCCAGGCATCTCTCTCGATGAAACTGGCTTTACTCAAGCCCAAGGATTGACTGCACGAATTGGGGATGTCCTCATCAGTCGGGTGATCTCAAGCCCTCTGCAAAGATGCATCGAGACAATCTCACCTTGGCATGAAAAATATTGCAAAGCAGCGATTGAAATCAATGAGAGTTTTATTGAATCAGATTACGGGAGTTGGACTGGACGTAAGCTTGGTGAGTTGGCTAAAGAGCCATTGTGGGAGCAAGTGCAGAAAACGCCATCGACAGTGACATTCCCAGAAGGCGAAAGTTTTCAGCAGATGTATGCAAGGGTTTCAAATGGTTTGGATTCAATTATTGAAACAATGACAGATAACGATAATGTGATTGTTGTAAGTCACGGAGATATCATCAAGTTGGCTATAGCTAAGATTCTAGATTTACCAGTAGACAAATTTCAAAAATTAGTGATCGATCCGGCGTCAATCTCGATCGTGAAAGTAGATAAGTCAGAAAACGAGACCAGAACAGCACTAATTTCTATGAATGAATCCGGAACTCACTTGAGTAAATTGTTAGAAAACAAAGAGCTAGCGGGGCTTGGCGGCGGCAAAGGCGATGGGGGTGGAGCATGACCAGAAATATTTTCGATTTCCAAAAGCCTGAGCGATTCGTTGCTGGCACAGTTGGAATGCCAGGGGAGCGCACCTTTTATTTACAAGCAAAAGAGGGAAATAGAGTTTCTTCGGTAAGTCTTGAGAAAAGCCAAGTTGCTTTACTCGCTGAAAGAATTCTGAACTTGTTAAAGGAAATGAATTTGCCACCGAAATCAGTTGTCCTAAAAACTGATGATGCGCCGCTTGAACTTCCATTGATGGATGATTTTCGAGTTGGAGTAATAGCCATTGCTTGGGATCCACAAACCCAACAATTAATTATTGAAGCGCAAGCCGGAGAAACAGAAGAAGTTATTGATCATCAAATTACAGAAGGTCCTGATTTGTTCAGAGTCACCCTTACTGCAAGCATGGCCAAAAGTTTTGCGCTTCGCTCAAATGCCTTAGTCAAAGCCGGTCGTCCTCCTTGCCAATTTTGCGGAAATCCTTTAGATCCAAACGCACATCTATGTCCGAGAGCAAATGGTTATCGACGTTAAAGAGGCGATAACCAGGAAGCCCATTGAAATATTGGGCCGATTAGTTGACGCATCTAACGCGACCCTTTTTGGGATTTTGGAAGAAACCGAAATAAATGTTATTTATAAACCAATTTCAGGAGAGCGACCACTCTGGGATTTTGAAGAAGGATCATTAGCTGGTCGCGAAGTTGCAGCTTATCTAACAAGTGAATTCATGAATTTCAATCTTGTTCCGTTCACAACTTTACGTGAAGGTCCCTTTGGCCTCGGAATGGTTCAACATTGGATCGAAGTGGATGAATCCTTCGAAATCATCGAGTTTTCGCAAAGTAGCGATGAACGTTTGAGAAGTATGGCGCTTTTTGACGCAATAATTAATAACACTGATCGGAAAATTGGCCATTTATTGCCAACCAAAGACGGAGAAATCTTTGGATGTGACCATGGAGTCACTTTTCACGTAGAAGACAAATTGCGAACAGTTCTTTGGCAGTGGCGAGGGCATACTTTCAACGCGCAAGAGAGTGCACGATTACAAAGATTCGTCGATGAGTTTGAAAATTGGAGTGACCTTATTGCAGAACTACTTACCGATGAGGAGAAGGAGATAACTAGACAACGTGTTCTTGGGCTTCTAGATTCAGGTAAGTTTCCTTTCCCATCTGAGGACTGGCCTGCCATTCCTTGGCCCCCGGTTTAGGTACTCTGTACCAATGCAAACTTGGACTTCATTATCAATTCCCGATTACAAATTAGCGGCACACGGAGTAGCGATAACATCCAAACCACAAATCTGGAATACCGAGACACAATCATTAAATGAGATTACCGAACAAGAAATTAAACTCTATGTCTGTGGGATAACGCCATACGATGCTACTCACATGGGGCATGCTGCAACATATTTAACTTTTGATCTTTTGCAAAGGTCCTTATTGATTCAAGGTAGAAAAGTATCTTATGTACAAAATATTACAGATGTTGATGATCCACTCTTAGAGCGAGCAAACCGTGACAATATAAATTGGCAAGATCTAGCCACCAAGGAAATAGATCTATTCAAAGATGACATGAGTGCCCTTCGAGTGATGCCGCCTCAGCACTACATCGGCGCTGTCGAGGCTATCCCTTTGGTAATCAAAGCAATTGAAAAGCTGATCTCAAAAAATTCGGTTTATAAAATAGAAAATGATCTTTATTTTGACGTCACGTCGGATACTGCATTCGGAAGCAGATCACACTTACCGTTGGAACAAATGGTAGAAATTTTTGCACAGCGCGGAGGCGATCCAACTCTGGCCGGCAAACGAAATCCGCTGGATTGTTTACTTTGGAGAGCTCATCGTGAGGGTGAGCCAAGTTGGGAGTCGCCATTTGGCGCGGGCAGGCCGGGTTGGCACATTGAGTGCACTGCTATAGCACTTGAATATCTCGGCAGTGCAGTCACTATTCAGGGCGGTGGTTCCGATTTAATTTTCCCGCATCACGAAATGTGCGCAGCGCAAGGTGAAGTCATGAATGATGTTTCCTTTGCTAAATATTTTGTGCACACCGGCATGATTGGTTACCAAGGCGAAAAAATGAGCAAGTCGAAAGGCAATTTGGTATTTGTATCAAAACTTCGTGAGTCTGGAATTGATTCAATGGCCATACGGTTGGCACTTCTTGCGAATCATTATCGAAGTGATCGTGAATGGGATGATGAACTTCTCCAAAATGCAACAAATCGTTTGGAAAGATGGAGAAAAGGTTTTGCTAAGCCAGAAGGCCCGGAAATTACCGAAACAATTTCACGCGTAATAGATGCGCTAAATCATGACCTTGATACTTCTAAAGCTCTTTCGCACATTGACGCTTGGGTGGAAAGTGCAATTAGTGAGTTTGATTCAGATAAGAATTCGAAGCTAGCCAACAGTGGCACCTTAGCCAGATTTATAGATGCAGTTTTAGGTATCGCGATCTAAATTTGTGGGTTGTCTTCTCCACGTCTGCGTAAATATCTTTCAAATTCACGAGCGATAGCCTCCCCAGTTGCTTCTGGCAAATCCGCCTCATCCTTACTTTCCTCTAATGATTTAACGTAATCAGCAATCTCGGAATCCTCTTGTGAAAGTTGATCGACACCAATTTCCCAAGCTTTTGCATCTTCGGGCAACTCTCCTAAATCAATTGATAGTTCCAATAAATCTTCTAAATGATTAAGAAGAGACAAAGTTGCTTTGGGACAAGGGGGAGATGAAACGTAATGAGGTATCGCAGCCCAGATTGAAAGGGCATCGATCTCTCTTTGATTACATGCATCTTGAATTGCTCCGAGAATCCCAGTCGGTCCTTCATAACGACTCATTTCCAATCCAAGACGTTCACCAAATTCTGGTCTAGCGGCTGTGGCGGTAACAGGTATGGGGCGAGTATGCGGAACGTCAGCGAGGAGTGAACCAAGACAAACAACCATTGATATATCAAGATCTTCTCCGAGATCTAATAGTTGACCGACAAAAGATCGCCACTTCAAAGAAGGCTCAACTCCCGAAACTAAAATTAGATCACGATCATAATTAGGCAAAGAGACCCCTCGCACCGTTGTAGTGGGCCAAGTGAGGGAACGATTGAATGATTCATCCACTGAAACAATAGGTCGATTATTTTGGTAATCGTAAAATTCCTCGGTATCGAATTCACCTATGGGTTGAACTGGCCAAATGCTTGCTAAATGTTCAAGTGCAGCAGATGCCGCTTCTCCCGCGTCATTCCAACCCGAGAAAGCCAGAATCATTATTGGTGATCTCAGTTGCGGTATGCCCAAAATCTCCATGACCTAACAGTAGAGCAGATGCCTTAACCGGTACTCTTTGCGCAATGATCAGCCTTCGCCAGAGCCTAGAAAACCGCGTTTTAGTGGCCGATGGAGCCATGGGAACAATGCTTCAGGCTCAAAATCCAACTATGGATGATTTCCAGGGTTTGGAAGGTTGCAACGAAATATTGAACGTAACGCGCCCAGATATGGTGGCCGCAGTTCACAATGCTTACCTTGAAGTTGGCGTGGATGCCATAGAGACAAATACTTTTGGTGCCAATTGGGCGAATTTAGCTGAGTACGAAGCAGAAGATCGAATTTATGAGTTAGCACTTGCAGGCGCAAAAATTGCACGAGAGTGCGCAGATAAATATTCGACGTCTGAGCGTCCAAGGTATGTTTTAGGTTCACTCGGGCCGGGTACTAAATTGCCAACTTTGGGACATACAACTTACGAGAATTTGAAAGATGCTTACCAACTTGCTGCACAAGGATTAATTGATGGCGGGTGTGATGGTTTACTGATTGAAACAGCGCAAGATCTATTGCAAGCCAAAGCGGCGGTTAATGGATCAAGAACTGCTATTGCTAATTCTGGAAAAGATATTTATTTAATGGCGCAGGTCACTGTGGAAGCAACCGGAACAATGTTGCTCGGTAGTGAGATAGGTGCTGCACTAACGGCCTTGGAACCACTTGGAATAGATTCAATCGGGCTTAACTGTGCTACAGGTCCAACTGAAATGAGTGAACATCTTCGCCAATTGTCGCAGCAGACAAATATTGCAATCACATGTATGCCTAATGCTGGTTTACCTGTTCTTGGTGCTAACGGTGCGCACTATCCACTCTCTCCAATTGACCTTGCGAAAGCACTAAAAGTATTTATTGAAGATTATGGTTTGAATTTTATTGGAGGTTGCTGCGGTACAACTCCAGAACATCTCAAAGAAGTTGTAGCAGTTGCGCGACTAGAAAAACCACAATCACGAGAATTGCCAGTTGAAGCTTCTGTTGCTTCCCTTTACCAACAAGTTCAGCTTCGTCAGGACAAAACTTATTTAGCGATCGGTGAAAAAACTAATGCCAATGGATCAAGAGCATTTAAAGAAGCAATGTTGTCGCAAAATTGGGAGCAGTGTTTAGAAATCGCCCGCGACCAAATTCGTGATGGTGCACATATGTTGGATCTTTGCGTTGATTATGTTGGTCGTGATGGCGCTGTTGATATGAGTATTTTGGCAGAGAAATTGGCTACCTCCTCTACCTTGCCAATCGTGCTTGATTCCACCGAACCAAAAGTGATTAAAGCTGGATTGGAAAGATTAGGTGGCAGAGCAGTAATAAATTCAGTGAACTATGAAGATGGTGATGGGCCAGATTCCCGATTTGCGAAAATGATGGAGTTAGTCAAAGAACATGGATGTGCGGTCATTGCACTAACGATCGATGAAGAGGGTCAAGCCAGAACTGCTGATTTGAAAGTTGCAATCGCTACACGTCTGATCGAGGATTTGAAGAATAAATGGGGGATGAGAGTTGAAGACATAATAATCGATACACTTACTTTCCCGGTCGCAACTGGTCAAGAGGAGACTAGACGCGATGGGTTAGAAACAATTAATGCAATTCGCGAAATCAGAAGAATTTACCCTGAGGTTCAAACAACACTGGGTGTTAGCAATATATCCTTCGGCTTAAATCCTGCAGCAAGAATAGTTTTAAACTCTGTATTTTTACATGAGGCGGTAAATGCCGGGTTGACTTCAGCGATTGTGCATCCTTCAAAAATCACTCCATTTGCTCGCATTTCAGATGAAGTAAAAGAAGTTGCACTTGATTTGATTTACGATCGACGAAAATTCGAAAATGAGATTGTTACATATGATCCTTTAACGAGATTTTTGGATTTATTTGAAGGTGTAGAAGCTGCGTCTGGTCGTGCGAGTCGCGCTGAAGAGTTATTGCTCTTGCCATTACAAGAGAGATTGCAAAGACGAATTATCGATGGAGAACGCGCAGGACTTGAAGCAGATCTAGATTTAGCAATGGCTGAAGGAATAAAACCGCTAGCCATTATCAATGATCACCTTCTTGAAGGAATGAAGACTGTAGGAGAGTTATTCGGTAAAGGCGAGATGCAACTTCCTTTTGTTCTCTCATCGGCTGAAGTGATGAAACTTGCCGTTGCTCATTTGGAGCCAAGTATGGAAAAGACCGACGATGAAGGACGTGGTCGAATTTTGCTTGCTACCGTTAAGGGCGACGTGCATGACATTGGAAAGAATCTTGTGGATATCATTTTGTCTAATAACGGCTACGAAGTTGTGAATATCGGAATTAAACAACCAATCAACGCGATTATCGAAGCGGCCGAGAAGGAAAATGTTGATGTAATTGGTTTGAGTGGATTATTGGTCAAATCAACAGTAATCATGAAAGAAAATTTGGAAGAAATTACGGCTAGAAACCTCGACCAAAAATGGCCGATCATTTTGGGTGGCGCTGCGCTAACGAGGTCCTATGTTGAACAAGATCTTGCAGAACAATTTCCGGGAACTGTTCGATACGCGAGAGACGCTTTCGAGGGCCTACGTTTGATGGATACTTTGATGGGAATTAAGCGTGGAGTTGAAGGCGCTGAGTTACCAGAATTGAAAAAGCGGCGAACGAAAGTTGTTACTCAGGAAGTAAGCGAAATAGATACCGTAAGAAGTGATGTTTCTGCCACAAATGAAATACCAAAGCCACCTTTCTGGGGTTCAAGAGTTGTGAAAGGTGTACCTCTTGCGGATTACGCAGGAATGCTCGATGAGCGCGCCCTTTTTGTTGGTCAATGGGGATTAAAGAGTGCGCGAGGTGAGTACGAGGCGATGGTGGAAAGCGAGGGTCGTCCGCGACTTCGCAACTTACTTAATGAAGTACAAACAAACGCTTGGTTAGAGGCTGCTGTTGTTTATGGATATTTCCCTTGCTATAGCGAAGGAAATGATCTAATTATTTTAGAAGAGGATCAAAAAACAGAGCGAACCCGTTTTTCTTTTCCACGGCAAAGACGCGATCGCCGCTTATGTTTAGCAGATTTTTTTGCATCCAAAGAGAGCGGAAAGATCGATGTGGTTTCTTTCCATGTAGTAACAATGGGTGAAGCAATCAGTAAAGCGACGGCCAAACTTTTTGACGCTGGGTCATTTCGAGAGTATTTGGAGCTGCATGGATTGTCAGTTCAACTAACTGAGAGTTTGGCCGAGTATTGGCATGCCAGAATCAGATCGGAAATTGGTTTTGCAAAAGAAGATAGTGCCGAACTTTCCGATCTTCTAGATCAGGGATATCGAGGCTCACGTTACTCATTTGGATATCCGGCGTGTCCAGATATCGAGCAACAAGTTGAACTATGTAAGTTGTTAGAACCAGAACGAATCGGCGTTGAACTTTCCGAAGAGTTCCAATTGCATCCTGAGCAATCAACTTCAGCAATAATCGTTCATCATCCTGAAGCGAAATATTTCAACGCAACGTGATTTTCCCGCAAGCGTTTTTCTTTGACATGGATGGTTTATCGGTAGATACGGAACCATTGTGGTTGCAAACAGAGGTTGAATTAGCAAATGAATATGGCGCAGATTGGTCTTTAGCAGATCAAGCGCATTGCCTAGGTGGACCTATGTCTAAAGTGGGAATACATCTTGCAGAAAAAAGTAATCGACCAGATCTTGCCGAATGGTTTTCTGAGGAAATGGTTCGACGAATGGCACATCGTTGTTCCTTAGGTGTTGGATTTATGCCTGGTGTTGAAGTTTTGCTGGATGAGATTTCCGATCAGGGGATTCCTGTTGGATTGGTATCAGCAAGTCCTCGCCCAATAGTTGATGCAGTATTGAACGGCTTAAGTAAAAATTATTACCAGTTTTCAATATCTGCATCAGATGTGAGCAGAAGCAAACCTTTTCCCGACCCCTATTTATTGGCAGCCGATAAACTCAAAGTAGAAATTTCAGAATGCATAGTTTTAGAAGATTCAGCTACTGGCGTTGCATCTGCTACTGCAGCCGGCGCTTACGTGGTTGCAGTCCCGCATTTAGTGCCAATCGAAGAGGCGTCACGTCGAATTGTCGTGAAAACTTTAGAAAATGTATCGGTTTCCCTTTTAAGAGAAAAGTTCAATCGCTAACTTTAGTCGGAAGTGGTCGGCAGTGCTGGTGGAGTTCCACCAAATTCAGGACAGATAGATTGGTGATTACACCAATCACATAACTTGCTTTTCTTTGGTTTCCATAAACCTGTTTCATGCGAGAGTTGAATATCAGACCAGATTGATAGAATTTTTCCTTCGGTCTTGATTAATTCCGCCTCAGTTGGCTCACTCATTAACCGATTTTTATCACCCAAGTAAAGAAGTTGTAATCGTTTTGGAATTTTTCCAACAGTGCGCCAAAGTATTAATGCATAGAAGCGCATCTGAAAAAGTGATTTCTCTTCATATCCGGCTCGAGGTGATTTTCCAGTTTTGTAATCCACAACTCGGATCTCACCCGTAGGTGCGATATCGAGACGATCTATATAGCCGTGAATCATCGGTCCATCTTCCATTTGGTACTCAACGAATTTTTCTAAATTAGTTGGATCGAAAGATTTTGGATCTTCTAGTTCAAAATATCTATCAATAAGGGAGTGAGCGCTTATTAGCCATTGATCTAAATCGACATTTAAAAACATTTCGTCGACCCCTTGAGTCTTTTCCTTTAGCTGCTCCCAAATTGAAGGAAGAGAATCGTGGGCCTGAGTAGGAGTTCTCTCTTGGCGTTCTAACCCAAAAAGATGTTCCAAGACTGAATGCACCAAGGTTCCCTTCAAAGCATCCGCGCTTGGAGGTTCGGGCAATTTGTCTATGACTCTGAAGCGATAAAGCAAAGGACAATTCATATAGTCATTGGCACGGCTCGGAGACAGCGTGTTACGTCTTGAAGTTGCACTCATTTAAAGGTCCCAATCAATTGCGATCTCCAATGAGCCTAGAATAGGCACATGAATGAAAATGGGTTTGCAGAGAGCAGTAGAAGTGGTCCACTGAGAGTTGGAGAACGGATTCAATTGACCGATGCCAAAGGAAAATTGCATACGATCACTTTAACGGCCGGAGCGACATGGCAAGGGCATAAAGGTCATATTTCACATGACGAAATTATTGGATCAAGCGAGGGTTCAATTCTGCTCTCAACTTTAGGTGCGCCCTATTTTTATCAAAGACCTTTGTTAGAAGATTTTGTACTTTCAATGCCCCGAGGCGCAACGATCGTTTACCCGAAAGACGCCGCTGAAATTATCGCTTTTGGAGATATTCACTCCGGAGATCATGTTCTTGAAGCAGGAGTCGGAAGTGGAGCACTAACAATTTCTTTACTCAGAGCAGTTGGATCTTCGGGACGTGTTTTAAGTATTGAGCGCCGCGAAGATTTTGGAGCAATTGCCGCAAAAAACATCTCACTCTTTTTTGGATCTGCTCATCCTGCTTGGGAGTTACAAATTAATTCCTTCCAAGATGCAGTGTTAACGGAGAAGTTTGATCGTGTTGTACTAGATATGTTGGCACCTTGGGATTGCATTGAGATTACTGCTCAGATATTGCGACCAGGTGGTGTTTTCATTGGATACGTAACCACTACAACGCAGTTGTCCCGATTGGTAGAAGCTTTGCGAGCGAACACATTATTTACTGAACCAGAGTCTTGGGAAAGCTTGCATCGACCTTGGCATGTTGAATCTTTATCAGTCCGCCCTGAACATCGAATGATTAGCCATACTGGATTTCTAGTTAGAAGCCGAAGAGTCGCCGACGGAGTTAGTGCCATGCGAAAGAGAAGAAGACCTTCTAAACCAGATGAAGAAGATCTACTAGATCAAGAGTAAGTACTTTCATTACTCCTGATCTAGTAGTAATACCTTTTTTTACTTAACGCTAGCTTTAATGATTTCTACGGTTGCTTTTGGAGTCCCATCTCCGCTTCCATCTGCAGTTCCATACTCAGCTATCGATTTAACAATGTCTAAACCTTTAGTGATCTTTCCCCAAAGTGTGTAATTAGCACCCAAGGTTGTATCTGCATAAACCAAGAAAAATTGGCTTCCATTTGTATTTGGACCCGAATTCGCCATGGCAACTGAACCGGCTGGATAGTTGTTGTTGTCTTGCACCGGCAAGTTCTCATCTTTAAATGTGAAGTTTGGTCCGCCACCACCAGTCGCAGTTGGATCACCACATTGCAATACAAAAAGCCCTTGAGTTGTTAATCGATGACAGATAGTTCCGTCATAGAAGCCACCTTTTGTTAAAAAGGCGAGAGTTGATACTGTGATCGGGGCCTTAACTCCATCTGCGGCTATCTCGATATCTCCGCAATTTGTGCTTAAAGTGAAGGTATATGTCTTTGCAGGCAAAACGTCATTTGGTGCACCGACATCTTTGGCGGGAGATCCAACAGCCGAACTTGGCTTACAAGGACCAGAACTAGCTGGAGCCGCCGATTCGCTTGGTGATGGCGCGCTTGCAGAGGCTGAAGGAGATTCAGAAGGTAGCGCTGATGAATCTTGTTCATCAGTAACTCCGGTAGTGGAGCATGCTGAAAGGAATAGGCCAGAAAGAAATAACGCTGCTATGGCAGCCTGAGATTTTCTATTAATTCTATTTTTCATCTGCGTATTCTACCCATTTTCTGGGGAATCGGTAACATACTTAACATGAACCCGGCCCGAAAAGATAAAGCCGAGCGACTCGTAAATCTAACTATGGCTTTGTTGGAAACTCGGCGTCCTTTAAGCAAGGAAGAAATCTTCGCAAATGTTGCCGGATACTCCGGAACGCCTGAGGCTATGGAGCGAATGTTCGAACGAGATAAAGACGATCTCCGTGATTTAAACATTCAGATTCTAGTAGAGCCTAAAGATAAATACTTTGACGATGAAGTTGGTTACCGAATTGCAAAAGTTAATTTCGAAATGCCAGAGACGAATTTCACTTCATCTGAAATCTACTGGCTCTCCGTGGCTGCAAATATTTGGCGTGGCGCAGCACTAGAAAATTTAGCACAAGATGCACTCTTTAAGATTCAAAGTACCAACGCGGACTACGTACCAATAGAACCTTTAGCTTCCATGCCACTTATTCAAACTTCAGAACCAATATTTTTTGCACTGTGGAGTTCGATTAACCGTAAGGAGATGATTTCCTTCCAATATAAAGGTATTGATGGGGCGGTGGCCGAACGCAAAGTTGCTCCACATTCTCTAGTTTCTAGACGGGGCCACTGGTACTTAATAGCTAAAGAGATTTCATCGAGCGAGTTTAAACGTTTTAGATTAAGTAGATTCCAAACGCAACCGGAGATTATTTCAACAGAGAATGCTTTTGAAGTAACAGTGGATTATCAAGTTAATGATTACCTTAAAGATATTTCAGAGCATTTGATTGACGAAGCTGAGATCTTGATAAAGCCAGGTTCAGGAAGTGCTATTCGACAACTCGGTAAATGCCAAGTTTTGGATTCAAGTAATAGCGAATGGGAAAGAGTCCGACTTGAAAATGTTGATTTCGACCTCTTGGTTTACAACATTCTTTGGTGTGGGCCAGATGTGAAAGTTATCAGGCCAAAATCTTTGGTCGAATCTGTAACCCAAGGTCTTGCCGAGGTTCTTAGTAAGCACGGTGCAGAATGAGAAAGACTGAAAGCAGATTCTCTCGAATTTTAAAAATGGTTCCCTTTCTGAGCACACATCAGGGCATTTCAATCACGGAAGCTTGTGAAATATTTGAAGTAGGTGAACGTGAATTGATCGCAGATTTGAACTTGCTTTGGGTCTGCGGATTACCTGGTTACAGCCACCTTGAACTAATAGATGTTCAATTTGACGGTGGGTACATTTCAATATCTAATGCTGATCCAATTTCAAAACCTAGGAAATTAACTTACGAAGAAAGTTCTGCATTAATTGTTGCTTTAAATTCTCTACTTCTGAATGTTGATTCACAAAGTAGAGAACAGATTGTTGACTTGATTGCAAAACTCGTAAAAATCTCCGAGCGAGTAGATCCGGTTGTGAATATCGATATTTCCATGTTAGCTAAAGCTCCAGAAATTGCTTTAATTGATAAAGCAATCACAGAGAATTTACAGTTGTTGATTGATTACTATTCACCAACAAGCGATTCCTTGAGTTCGCGTTTAATTGCTCCACTTGAATACCTAGAGGACTCAGCGGGGAGACGTTATATCTATGCTTGGTGTTATACAGCAAAGGACTTCCGTCAATTTAAATTGGAACGAATTCGATCAACAAAAGATACGAATACAAAAGCAATGAAATTTGAATTACCACCGAAGTCAAACCAAAATAGAAACAATGTTATTGAATTGGAATTAAATGAAAAAGCCTTATGGTTCGCCGAAGAGTGGGGAATACAGAATCTAGAGCGAAATAGAACAGATGAAGGGTTTATTGGAACCGTTAATCTGCACAATCATGAATGGGCCATTAGGGCAGTTCTGGCTTTGGCTGGGGAATTGAGAATCCCTAAGGACGCGGTACTCCGCAAAGAGGTAGCCGAAAGGGCTGCGGCCGCACTCGCAAATTACTGATCTTGAACCTATACTTATATCCGGACGCCATAGCCTTTAATCGATCCAGGAGGATCTATGTTTCTCAGAGAACCTAGCCACATATTAATCCTCGTAATAGTTCTTGTTCTGCTATTTGGCGCCAAACGCTTACCCGATTCAGCTCGTGCGCTTGGAAAATCTATGAAGATTTTCAAAAATGAAGTCAAGGAATTGAATGCGGATAAACCCAAAGATGAAGATAGTGATGGCGACAAGAAAAATAGTGGGGCTTAAGCAACTCTGCACTTTCTAAATATCACTCGCACCTAATTGAAAGCGAGAATTCTTTGAGCACCGATCGAATGTCGATAATTTCTCATTTGCAGGAATTTCGCAAACGGGTTGTGCTTTCAGCAGCAGGAATTCTTTTGGGTTCTATTGGTGGTTGGTTCTCTTACGGAAGATTGATTCAAACTCTATCAAAACCAGTTTGCGGCGTAGAAAACAAAATTGCAGATTGCAACACTTTGTATATATCCGGTGTTCTAGGACCTTTAAACCTGCAAATTAAAATTGCTATGTTGGTTGGAGTTATTCTCTCTGCTCCATTTTGGCTGTATCAACTTTGGGCTTTCGTCGCCCCAGGTTTGCACAAAAAAGAGAAGAAGTGGTCAATTCTTTTTATTGTGGCTGCGACACCGTTTTTTGCAATCGGTGTGACTCTGGGATATTACATTTTGCCGGTTGCTATTAAAGTATTGCTTGGATTCACTCCATCATCTCTCGATAACTTAATTAAATTTGATGACTATCTTGATTTCGTTGTTCGAATTATGTTGATTTTCGGTTTAGCTTTTGAATTGCCAGTCTTTCTGGTCGCTTTGAATATTGCAGGAGCGGTGACCGGTAAAGCCATTCTCAAACCTTGGAGAGCAAGCGTATTTGGAATTTTTCTTTTTACAGCAGCATTTACGCCAACAGGAGATCCAATCACGATGCTTGCACTAGCCGTGCCATTATGTGCTCTGTACTTCTTGGCTGGTGGAATTGCACTGTTAAATGATCGTCGACGTGGACGCAAACAAAGTAAATCCGAGGAAGAATAAGTGCTAATTCTTTTTGCCAATCCCACTTCAGGTCGTGGGAAAGGCGCAAAAGTGCTTTCTATTATCGAAATATATTTGCAGGCCAATAACTTAGATTTCATCTCCGTATCAACTCCATCACTCACGCAATCATTAATACTGCTTGAAAAATACATTTCAAAAGATCCTTATGCGAAAGTTGTTGTTGTGGGTGGCGATGGCATGGTCCACGCTGCAATAAACAAAATAAGAGATAACCCAATAGGAATAATTCCAGCTGGAACAGGAAACGACTTTGCTCGAGCTCTTGGCTTAGAACTCAACGATCCAATCAAAACCATCAAAAAAATCATTTCTGCAGGTACGGAGTTGATAGATCTGGGAAAAGTAGGAAACGAATACTTTGCTGCTATTTGTTCTACCGGTTTTGATTCAATTGTTAATGAGCGTGCCAATAGATTGAAATGGCCCCGAGGAAAAATGAAGTACAACATAGCGATGCTTCTTGAATTGCCAAGATTTAAACCTAAGTCGTACGAAATAGTTATAGATGGAAAACCAATCAAGACTCAAGCCATGTTAATCGCGATTGCTAATGGATTGTCATATGGTGGGGGGATGAAGGTTTGCCCAGAAGCTCAAATACAGGACGGCTTGCTGGACATCATGATTCTGGCGCCGGTTTCAAAATTTGAATTTGTTCGAATATTTCCTTCAGTTTTCAAGGGACTTCATGTAAATCATCCAGCTGTTTCCATTGTGCAGGGTCGTTCGATCCAGATCACCGCTGACGCAGTTGGATATGCAGATGGTGAGAGAATCGGAGATTTGCCGCTGAACGTATCGATCTCACCAAACCGAATGAAGGTTTTGCGTTAATGGATACCTCACCATCGGCAAGATTTGCGGCGAGCAAAAAGCGAGTATCGCATCCAGAGTTTCAAAATTTTGTTTCAAATCTCTCTTTCACACCTGACGATTTTCAGGTTGAAGCGTGTCATGCCTTGGAAGATGGGTTTGGAGTTTTAGTTGCAGCACCAACTGGAGCAGGCAAAACTGTTGTAGGTGAATTTGCGACTTTTCTGGCATATGAACGTGGAAAGAAAGTTTTTTACACCACACCGATTAAGGCTCTTTCTAATCAAAAATATTCAGAGTTTGTAGAGCGATATGGATCTGACCATGTCGGCCTTCTAACCGGAGATGTATCTGTAAATGGAGAAGCACCTATTGTCGTGATGACCACTGAAGTACTCAGAAATATGATTTACGCTGGTTCAAACACTCTTGAGAATCTAGGTTTTGTAGTTTTAGATGAAGTTCACTTTTTGGGGGATAAATTTAGAGGTGCGGTATGGGAGGAGATCCTGATTCATCTTCCTCAAGAAATTCCAGTTATTTCTCTCTCTGCCACCGTTTCAAATGTCGAAGAATTTGGTGAATGGTTATCGACAGTTAGAGGAGAGATACGAGTAATCCTGAGCGAAACTAGGCCAGTTCCATTGCACCAATATGTTTTACAAGGAAATGATTTTTTCCCACTTTTGTCTGAAGGAAGTTCACCAAATAAAGATCTAGTTCGAATTTCTCAAAATTACCAACGTATTTATCGAAACAGAGATCTGCGAAATGAGTATCGCCAACTCCCAAGAAGTGAAATAGTAAATAAATTGGCAGAAAGAAATATGCTTCCTGCCATATTTTTTATTTTCAGTAGAGCAGCATGTGATGCGGCGGTTCGATCATGCGCAAAACTTGATTTAACTTCCGGCGAAGAGAAATTGATCATACGTTCCAGAATTGAAGCCTTGGCAAACGTGATTGCACCTGAAGATTTGAGTGCTCTGAATTTTGGAGAGTGGTCAAAAGCGCTAGAGCGAGGAATCGCTTCCCACCATGCTGGATTAATTCCACCGTTTAAAGAATTAACTGAAGAACTTTTCCAAGCCGGTTATATCCGAGTTGTCTTCGCTACTGAGACTTTAGCTTTGGGCATCAATATGCCAGCTAAAACTGTGGTACTTGAGAAATTAACTAAGTGGAATGGTGAAGCCCATGTTGAGATTTCACCGGGGGAGTTCACTCAACTAACTGGTAGAGCCGGTAGGCGTGGCATCGATATCGAGGGCAACGCGGTAATTGTTTGGAGTCCTGAAGTTGATATTCCAAGTTTGGCGGGATTAGCAACCACAAGAACTTATCCATTGCGATCATCTTTCTACCCGACGTACAACATGGCCGTAAATCTCCTGTCGACATCAGGGAAAAATACCGCCCGCGAATTATTGGCTTCTTCCTTTGCTCAATTCCAAGCCGACAGATCGGTTGTAGGAATTGCTCGGCAAATTTCAAAAAATGAAAACGCGATTCTCGAAATCAACAAGGAAATTGAATGCCATTTAGGAGATTTCAGCACTTATGCAGCGATCCGACGGCAGATAAAAGATCACGAAAAAAATGAACGTAACAAGAAAGCATCGTTACCTCAAGTGATTGACACTCTTGGAACTGTAAATAGAGGTGCAATTTTAGCTATAGGTGGTGGTCGTCGAAATGGAATTGCTTTAGTTATAGAAAGAGGCCATGAGTACGCACGACCTCTCGTGATGACTTTGGACAAAAGAGTTCACCGTTTAAGTCCCAATGACTGTCAGTATGGCGTCAATGTAGTAGGTCAGTTGAAAATCCCCGGAGGATTGAGTCACAAAAACGCAAAAGATAAATCAATATGGTTGGATCTTTTTCGGCAGAGTGGCGTTAAACGTAACGGTGCGGCAGAAGAAGAGGATGCTATTTTAATCGAATTGCGTTCAACTATGAGGGCTCATCCATGCCATGCATGCAATGATCGAGAAGAACATGCACGAATATCAGAACGTGCAGATCGTTTGGAACGGGAAATAATTGATTTACAAAAACGCGTTGAAAACCGGACCCACGTAATCCCGAGAACTTTTGATCAAATTTGTTCTGTTTTATCTGAGTTGAATTATATAGATGGCGAAAACATTGCACCGGAGGGTGAGATGCTTTCAAGCATTTATTCAGAGTTTGATTTATTGGTTTCTGAATCTATTCGTCAGAAAATTTGGAATGAGTTAACTCCGGCAGAACTTGCATCCGTGCTTTCAGCGATAATTTTCCAAGCACGCAATGATGACGAAGCGAAAATGAAAACACCTAAAGGCGCAATACTTGAAGCCACTAAATCAATGGAACGTATTTGGTTTGCCATTCACACCCTGGAATCAAAAAATAGGTTAGACACGATGCGCCAACTAGATACCGGATTGACTTGGGCAACTTATCGCTGGGCAAGCGGTGCAACTCTTAGTGAAGTGCTTGAAAACACTGATTTAACAGCAGGGGATTTTGTGCGGCAGATGAAGCAACTATTGGATTTGTTAACTCAAATTTCTGCTCTCTCCGACCCTTTGTCATTCGCTGCTAGCGAGGCGACAAAACTACTAAAACGTGGAGTTATCGCATACTCCAATCAAGTCGCATGACGCTTTTACTTCTAGATAGTGCATCGCTCTGGTATCGAGCGTTTTATGGCCTACCCCAATCAATGGTTTCGCCCTCTGGCCTGCCAGTCAACGCAATTCGCGGTTATCTGGATTCAATTGCTCGAATGGCCGTTACTTATCAACCTGATCGAATCGTTGCTTGTTTGGATGGCGATTGGCGGCCATCGTGGCGGACAGAGTTGATCCCTGAGTACAAAGCTAATCGAATTGAAGAAGAATCTGAAGATGGTTCTTTGAGTGATGCTGCTGAAGAGTTAGAGATACTAGAAGCCCAAGTCCCGGTAATCATGGAAGTTTTGGATGCAATTGGTATTCCGTTAATTGGAATCGATGATTACGAGGCTGATGATGTGATCGCAACGTTGTCAGTACGAGAATCAGGTCCAACATTTATCGTTACTGGCGATCGGGACCTTTTCCAACTGGTCGACGACAAGAGAAAAGTTCAAGTTGCATACATTGCAAAAGGGATATCACAACATGAGTTAGTCGATTTAAAGTGGATCAAGAACAAATATGAAATACCCGGTGATAGATACGCGCTATTCGCGACTTTCCGTGGAGATCCATCTGATGGCCTACCGGGTGCTCGGGGGATTGGACCAAAAGGAGCCGCCACAATTGCAAATAGTTTTGCAACAATCGAAGAAGTTATCGAAGCAGCTCAACTCTCAAATTCAAATCTGACTGCAGCTTTACAAAAGAAAATTTTAGAAAGCGCAGATTACTTACGTAAAGCAGAAATAGTTGTTAATTGCGTTGATGATCTTCGCCTACCGAAAGGACCTTTCAACTTACCGAAAAAGGTAGTGAATTCTAAGGCTTTGGAAATCCTTGCCAAAAGTTATGGAATTGAATCTTCAGTGAAACGTCTCCTAAGCGCTTTAGAGCTTTAATTGTGTTTGCTTTCATTTACGGTTTAGTCGCCCAACTTGCTTTCGAGCCTGTAGGTATTTGGCTTTTCTTTCCAATAGCCATAGCGCTAATTATTAAAAGAATTCATAAGAAAAGTTTCAGAAGTCGGACGATAGATGGATTTATATTTTCACTAGGTTTTACTCTGCCTTTACTTCATTGGTCCAGCACTTACGTTGGGGTGTGGCCTTGGCTAATTTTGGGCATAGGACAAGCGCTATTAATTGCGCCGTTTGCATGGGTTTCAAATCAAAGAGGCTTGGTATTGCTGATAACAATGCCCTCCGTGTGGTTAGTTTTGGAATGGTTCCGTAGTAATTACCCATTTGGAGGTTTTGGATGGGGGAGGGCCGGATTTGTCGCGGTGGATTCCCCATTCTCTCAAATGCTTTCACTTGGAGGAGTTCCATTAGCTTCATTTACTGTGGTGTTAATAGGTGTTGTAATTTACTTGTCATTTATAAAGTTCGACTTTCGCTATTTTCCGCTTTTACTAATAGTGGTTGCGAACATTTTTATCCCAAACAACACTTCAGTTGGCAATAGTTCTATTAAATTTGCTGCCATCCAGGGATCCGTTCCAGATTTAGGTTTAGATTTCAATTCACAACGAATGGCAGTGTTGAATAATCATCTTCAATTAACTAGGAATTGGAAAACACAAGCAAACCGCCCTGCAAATTTTGAACCTGATCTTTTTATTTGGCCAGAAAATGCCTCGGATGTTAATCCATTAACTGAGGCTAAGGAACAAATAGAGCGCTTGGTGAATTTTCTTGAAAAGCCTTTGATAGTTGGTGGAGTTGGTAATAACAATTTTCGTCCAACAAATCTGTCAATACTGTGGGAACCTCGAGAAAATGGAAGTGGGGTATCGTCAATTTACCAAAAAAGAGAATTGGCTCCATTCGGAGAATTCATGCCTCTACGTCCTTTGGCTGAATTTATCTCACCATTAGCTAGAAATGTCACAGATTTTGAACCCGGAAAAAAATCTCAGATTTTTAGTGTTGGAAAAGCGAAAATTATTCCAGTAATTTGTTTCGAAATTCTAAGTGACGACTTACTCAGAAATAATATTGATAATTCCAATTTAGTAATTGCCCAAACTAATAATGCTACCTTCGGTGAATCTGTAGAAAGCGACCAACAGTTACAAATTACTCGCGCGAGAGCAATCGAATCTGGCCGTGAAATTGTTGTTGTTTCTACTGTTGGGAATACAGCACTGATAGATCTAAGTGGAAAAGTTGAACAAATTCTGCCTAAGTATGCAGCTGGAATTCTCTATGGTGAAGCAAATTTAGCTAGCGTGAATACACCTGCTCGTTTGTTAACTCCTTTGGTAGAACAAGGCTGTTTTGCCGTTATTGTTATTTTATTGTTATCTGTTTTAAAGCGTAGGTATTTCCGCGTTCCTTGACAATCCACCTTTGTGCACCAGAATTGCGACATTACATATTTACTTTTCTAGAGTCGAACTCAATATGTTCATGAGAGACCCGTGCGCGTGGAGGTGGTTTAAGTGATTGTTACAGATATCTCGTTCACTCCTTATACATATCAAATGAATCGATTGATCGGGGATGTAAACCTTCCTGATGGTGCCAGCGAAGGAATGGAGTTAGCCGTCTTCGTTCGCACAGATGAGGGAGTCACCGGTTGCTGTGTTGGAGTAGGTAGCGCGGCGGACACAATTCCTGCTCTCGCAGATCTTGTCATCGGCACGGATCCTCGCTCTGTGCGTAGCAGTTGGAATCGGATGACTGCGCGTGCATTCAAAAACGGCCTACACGGACCTATGGCAGCAGGTATTTCTGCGATCGACCGCGCACTGTGGGACTTGCGTGCAAAACTTCACGAAGTTCCCCTTTGGAAAGAACTCGGCGGAAACGGAAAACCAGTACGCGCTTACGCTAGTGGATTGGACTTTCCACTTAGCGATGAAGATCTGTATAAGTTCTACGCGGGACTCGCAGCAAAAGGTGTAACTGCCGGAAAGCTAAAAGTTGGACGTAACGCCGATGATGATGAGCGCCGACTTCGCATCATGATCGATGCTCTAAGTTCCAAGGGTGGTCGCCCTCAATTGATTATTGACGCTAACGAGTGGTGGTCACCTAAGCAGGCGATCCAAAGAGTGTCTCTGTTAGAAAAACATTTTGATTTTCTCTGGGTTGAAGAACCAGTTGCTCGGGGGGATTTCGAAGGACTTAGGCGCGTCTCTGATGGCGTTCGTGCTCCGATCGCGACTGGTGAGAACTTCACAGACCCTCAGCAATTTGTACCGCTTTTTAAACATGGGGCTGGGGATGTAATCCAAGTCGCTTCGCACAACTCAGGTTTTACTGGAGCGGGAATCGTCGCGGACATGGCTGCGGCTTTTGACCGTCCTGTGGTTACCGGTCCTGATGTCGGAAACAGCATCGCGCACCTTTCGTCAACGTGGAAGCACCATGTCATGATGGAGGTTTTTGAGATGGGACGAGAAGCCGCATTAATCAATCCAATGGAGATTGAGGATGGATGCATTGTTCTTAACCAAACTCCTGGCGCCGGAATCGAATTTGACGAAAAGTATCTGGCAACTCATGCACCATCTAAAAAACCCCTGAAGATGCTGTCAAATGTATATGGACGAGCTGAAGATGCAGGCCTTGTCGGTTGATTTGAGAAAGAAAAATTAATTAGAACAAGTACTCGTTTTCTTGACAAATCACCCATATGTACCAGAATTACGGAGGTTGGCGATGTCTAAAAGGTTGCATGGGCGAATCTGCCTGATTTCGTGGAATTTAGTGGGGGAGTAGATGGCAAAGGTTGGCCGCAAAGTTGGTTACGCCGAACGAAGAGCTAATCCTTTAGCCAGATTTTTAAATGTACTAGAAGGCAAAGCATTTGCTTGGGTGCTTTTGATTCCAAGTTTGTCGTTGGTCTCATTGTTTATTGTTTACCCGCTATTTAGAGGAATCCGTTTAAGCCTTTCAGAACTCGAACTTCTCAAGGGTCCAGATGCAAAATTTATTGGATTAGAAAACTTCAAAACATTATTGGCTGATCCTCAAGTTGGAAACGCAGCAAAAAATACTTTGATTTATACCGGCGTTGGATTGGTAACTCAGATCGCATTAGGTATGGCAGCGGCGTTACTTCTAAGTAGAGAATCTAAATTTATTTGGGCCGCTCGTATTGCGGTTATGTTGCCATGGTTTATGCCACCTGTAGTTACTGCATACATGTGGCGTTTTATGTTAGATGCGCAATATGGAATTGTCACAATTTTGGTTAGCCATATAGGTATAGATATCGGCGGACAAGGGATTTGGGCGAATCCCGATAAAGCACTTTACGGGGTTTTGTTTGTGGAACTTTGGCGTTCTTATCCATTTTTCACTTTGTTTATTCTCGCAGGAATTCAAGGAATACCTGCTGAGCTACGTGAATCAACAGCTATCGATGGTGCTTCATCGTTCCAGCATTTTAGATATGTGATGCTGCCACTCTTGAAACCAGTTCTTTTTGTTTCAACAATTCTTGAAGCGATTAAATTGATCAACTCACCAACTTTAGTTTTATTGATGACTGAAGGTGGTCCAGGGGATTCAACGATGGTAGTTCCATTATTGGCATTCAAAAAGGCATATCAAGCTTTTGATTTCGGTTACGCATCCGCGATTTCAGTTGCTGTACTAATAGGCATTAGTGGTTTTGCAATGGTCTATATCCGTTCTGTTGGTTTCGGAAAGGAAAAATAATGGCCGTTACTGGAAAATCTAGATTTGCTCTCTCTACTATCTCGATAAACGTTGGAGTTGCATTGCTAATTGGCTTTGCAACTTTGCCGTTAATTTGGACTGCTTACACATCAATTCGTCCCGAACTCGAAATCATCAAACATCCAACCGGTTTGATGTTTGGAAATTTAGGATTTGATGCTTACCGCGAAGTCTGGCGATATACAGATTTCCCACATTTGCTCGGGAATAGTGTTGTCGTAAGTTTGATGACCATGGTGATGAGTTTGACGCTTGGAACATTCGCCGGTTACGCACTTTCTCGCGCTAACTTCGGTGGCAAACAAGGAATTTTGCTTTTCTACATGTTGGTTCGAGTTATTCCAGGCGTACTTCTTTTGATTCCAATTTATATCTTGATGCAAAAATTGAATTTGCTTGACACCCGGTTTGGATTGGCATTGGCCTACACAACCTTCACTCTGCCAGCGGCGATCTGGTTAATGAAAGGCTTTTTCGACGCACTTCCAGTTGACCTCGAAAACGCTGCTCGAATTGATGGGTGCAGTCGTATGGGCGCTATGTGGCGGATTGTTTTGCCTTTGGTCCGACCAGGTATGGCAGCAACTGGAACATTGGTGGCCATCGAAGCTTGGAACGATGTCCTTTTTGCCTTGATGATCACCTCTACCAACGAAGCTAGAACTTGGCCGGTAGGCATGAAACTTCTGATCGGAGAGTTCCAACTGCCTTGGGCTCAATTGACCGCTACGGCGATGATGAGCGTAATTCCGGTCTTGATCGCCTTTGGTCTAGCCGGACGGAAGATGGTTGCCGGTCTTACCGCAGGCGGTTTGAAAGAGTAAACCCGCAAAATAACAGGGGAGTAACGATTTCCTTCTTCGGTTAAATTTTGGTGGCTTTTGTCTTATAGATGGTTGACTTTCACCCCTTCGACTGTGAAGGTATGCGTAGCCACGAGATGGGTCGCTGGTGGGTAAGACGTTACCTAATTTAAAGGAGTTTATGAATGGATTCGAACTCAG
>Ga0114977_10000328_pt1 | contig 32649 bp, 27 predicted proteins | sample S_130805_MF_Meta_FD_87026 | JGI IMG/M metagenome (GOLD analysis project Ga0114977, IMG submission 87026) | Freshwater microbial communities from Lake Simoncouche, Canada to study carbon cycling - S_130805_MF_MetaG | ecosystem: Environmental > Aquatic > Freshwater > Lake | place: Lake...
GCAGATAACTTTGTTGACGGTTGGTAGCTCACAAGGCCACCGATCGTTCCGGGGTCGTTCAATGGTAGGACGGCGGATTTTGATTCCGCGAATAGGGGTTCGAGCCCTCTCCCCGGAGCCACTGCAATCAGAAGATACGGCGTGAGATCTAGTGGGAAATCCCAGATCTCGTGTGATATGCCATTGTCATGTCGTTATACGCCATTGTCCTCGCTGCCGGAGAAGGCACTCGCATGCGATCCGAGCGGCCCAAACCGCTGCACCTCATCTGTGGTCGACCCATGGTCATGCACGTCATTCACTCTTTGGCAGGCGTTCAACCCACTCAATCAGTGATCGTTGTCGGACACGGGGCCGATCAGGTGACCGCTCGAGTGACTGCAGACTCCCCAAGTTGGGCCAATGTCTCGTTTGCTTCGCAATTGGTTCAGCGTGGTACCGGCGACGCCGTCAGCGTTGGTTTAACTGCGCTTGACCAGATTGTTCACTCCGGCCCATCCGATGGGAGCCCAGCCGAACATGACGACATGTCAACGATTCTTGTTCTGCCCGGCGACACTCCACTACTACGACGCGAAACAATCGACAATTTGGTTGCACAACATGAAGCAAGTGGTCATGCAGCGACTGTTCTTGTTGCTCAACTTGATGATCCCGCAGGATACGGAAGGGTTGTTCGCGCCAAAGACGGCCGAGTGCTGCGCATCGTTGAACAACGCGATGCATCAGACGACGAACGCAAAATCAACGAAATCAACACCTCGATCTACGCTTTTCGCCGTGATCTACTCGGTCCAGCACTACGTCGCGTCACACCAAACAATGCGCAGTCTGAGTATTACTTGACTGATGTTGTGGCCGTACTTGCCGGTATGGGACATCAAGTTGGTGCCGTGGTCGCCGATGCACCAGAAACGCAAGGAGTCAACGATCGTTGGCAATTAGCTCTCGCCGAGCGCGAACTTCGTTCCCGAACAAATCGACATTGGTTGTTGAACGGGGTCACGATGTTTGACCCACGTCAGACTTTCATCGATGTTGACGTTCAGATCGAACGCGATGTCACGCTCTACCCTGGAACCATGCTGCAAGGCGAGACACGCATCGGATCTGGATGCCAAATCGGCCCGAACACTCGCTTGAACAACTGTGTCGTCGGATCGAACACCACCATTGAGAGCACGAGTGCTGTCAATTCACAGATTGGTGACAACGCCAAGGTGGGTCCATTTGCACATTTATCGTCTGGCTCACGAGTCACTGATAGTCAGACGACCGGTGCGTTCTATGATTCAGACACTGCAGTTTCAAAAAAGATTTGAATACCAGCCATTAATGGAGGACTCCGTTGAGCCAGATTGACAAAGTCACAACCAAGCGCATGTCCCTGTACTCAGGTCGCACGCATCCGGCTCTCGCCAAAGAAGTTGCGGGCTATTTAGGTATCGAGCTCGGCGAGCACAACCTGGTTGAATTTGCCAACGGTGAAGTGCGCCCTCGATTTGGTGAAAGCGTCCGTGGTTCAGACGTTTTCATTATGCAAAGCCATTTCGGCTGCGATGGCCGTTCAATCAACGACTCCATCATGGAGCAACTCATCATGATCGACGCCGCTCAGCGCGCTTCAGCCAAACGCATTACTGCTGTGTGTCCGTTTTATGGTTACGCCCGCCAAGACCGCAAGGCCGAAGGACGTGAACCCATTACTGCTCGTCTCATCGCCGACCTTTTCAAAGCGGCCGGAGCTAAGCGCATGGTCTCCATCGACCTCCACAGTGGACAGATTCAAGGTTTCTTTGATGGCCCAGTCGACCACTTGACCGCTATGCCAGTCATCGAGCGATACATTCGCGAAAATGCTAAGAACCCGGTCATCGTCTCGCCAGATGCTGGTCGAATCAAGGTTGCTGAGCGCATGCAGCAGCACCTCGGAGCCGATCTCGGTGCCGACTTGGCCTTCGTGTACAAGCGCCGTCCCAAAGGCAGCACCAACGTGGCCCAGGCCCTTGACGTCATTGGTGAGGTTGAAGGCCGCCTGTGCATTTTGACCGACGACATGATCGATACCGGCGGAACCATCGTTTCGGCCGCCCATTTGCTGCTTGACAAGGGAGCGACCGAGGTGTGGGCCATGGCGACTCACGGCGTTTTGTCGGGACCAGCTGTGGAGCGCCTGACGAATTCACGGATCGACCGAGTCGTTCTCACCAACACCTTGCCCCTGGCCCCCGAGGCCCACATCGACAAAATCCAGGTCCTATCGGTCGGCAAGATCATCGCCGATGCCCTCGCGGCCGTCTTTGATGACACCAGCGTGAGCGAAATCTTCGGCGGAGAGAACCAAGCCTGAGGTTTTTCGACCTCTCAACCACCCACTCCTCAACCTGTTCAGGGTGGGAACCCGCCTGACACGCCTCTAGTATTGGCACCTGTTTGTAAACATCCGGACCATGGGGTCCGGCATGAAAGGTCTTGTCATGTCCACCACCCTCGTAGCAACAACTGGTCGTAACACCGGAAGCGCATCTTCACGTCGTCTCCGTCGCGAAGAAAAGATTCCTGCCGTCATTTACGGTCAGGGCATGGACCCGATCTCGGTCATCATCGAACGTCGCGATCTGCGCAATGCCTTGTCAGGTGCTGCCGGTTCAAACACCATTCTTGAAATCAGCGTTGACGGCAACGTCTACCCCGCAGTCGTGAAAGAGATGCAGCGTCACCCAGTTCGCCGCACCGTTGCTCACGTCGACTTCTTGCGTATCAACATGAGCGAAGAACTCACCATCTCGGTGCCCGTTGTTCTCTCTGGCGAAGCAAAGGCAGTCTTGGCCGATGGCGGACTCGTCGACGCTTCATCAGACACCATTGACATCGTGACCACGCCGGCCAATATGCCGAGCCAGATCACCATCGACATCACCAACATGCAGCCGGGCGATGTCATTCGCTTGGGCGAAATCACGTTGCCTGCCGGCACCCGTGCACTTGGTGATCCTGAATTGGCGATCGTGACTGCAATTGCCGGTTCAAAGGCTGAAGCCGCTCCCGCCGCTGCCGAAGTTGCTCCGGCCGCTGGTGACGACAAAGCCAAGTCCTGAGATAGTCCGTGGGCCTCTTTGGCCGCTCTGGAAAAGAAGCCGCACGCTCGGGTTCAAACGTGTCAACTTTCGATGCTCTCGTTATTGGTCTCGGAAACCCCGGAAAGCAATACTCCCGTTCGCGCCACAACGTCGGTGAAGACGTAGTCCTTGAACTCGCGCGTCGACACAACGAATCTCTACGCGCCGGTCGTGACTCGGCACTAGTTGCCGAAGTGCGTCTCGCTGGTGGCAAACGAGCAGTTCTTGCGTTTCCCACAACCTTCATGAATGAATCGGGCCAAGCCGTCAGCAAGTTAATGCGTCGTTACGGATTCAAATCAGTTGATACCCTCATCGTTATCCAAGATGAACTTGATCTTGAGCCCGGCACTGTGCGAATCAAAAAAGGCGGCGGACTTGGTGGTCACAACGGGTTGCGCAGTATCACCTCACACGTCAGCACCCAAGAATTCATTCGAGTCCGGCTTGGAGTTGGCAAACCAAGCAACAAAGAACAAGGCGCCAACCACGTTTTGTCCAAGGTTCCTGCCGCCGAACGACAAATACTTGACGTTGCTGTCAACGTTGCCGCAGACGCCGTTGTGAAAATCATCATCGATGGTGTTGATGCAGCAATGAATATGTACAACTCACTGTGAGTCGTCGCGAATGATTACTTCTCAAACCGGCGCTCTTCAATCTCTCGCAACCCTCTTACGTGACGACAAGGCATTGATGTCGCTCATCGGATCACCCGATGGCACCGTCGCTGTTCCCGAAGCTGCACGCAGTATCGCTATTGCCGCACTTGCTCAACTTTCTGGTCGCCGCCCAGTTGTCGTCGCGTGTCCGACGAGCACGATGGCTGCGCAACTTGCTGATGACATCAAGGCATTTATGCCAGCAGGTGATGTCATGTTGTTCCCCGCGTGGGAAACATTGCCCTTTGAACGAGTGAGCCCAAGTGTTGAAACTATGGGTCGACGACTAGAAGTTCTGTGGCGAATGCAGTCTGAAGATCGCACGCCACAAATCATCGTGGCCAGCATGCGCGCGTTACTGCAACAACTCGGTCCCGACACTGCAACAAATCAACCAGTCATCATTCGCAAAGGAATGTCGATTGATCCCGATGACTTGATGCGCACATTGGTCAATGGCGGCTACCGACGCGAGGAACTCGTTGAACATCGTGGTGAAGTCGCGCGACGTGGTGCAATCATTGACGTCTTTCCTTCAACAGCCGATGCCCCAATTCGTATTGACTTATGGGGAGATGAAGTTGATCGACTCACCAATTTCTCAGTCCATGATCAGCGCAGTGATAACGACCTTGAAGAAGTGGCGATTTTCCCAGCCCGTGAATTAATTCTGAGCGAAGCAGTCCGTGAACGTGCCGCATCAATGGTCGGTGCCGAACCTTGGGGTCGCGAACACTGGGAACGCCTGAGTGAAGGTTTGCTATTTGACGGCATGGAGAGTTGGCTTCCTTGGCTGACCGGGTCGCCCACATTGCTCAGCGATATCTTGCCTCGCGGTTCAAAAATGTTGCTGATCGAGCCACGTCGTATGCGCGATCGCGCCGCCGATCTCCTTGCCGAAGAGGCCGATCTAGCCAAGGCACTTGCATCGTCTTGGGCGCGTGATGCTGAACGAGATTTTCCACGTCTCTATTCGCCACCCGATCGATTGCTGAGCGAAACACGCGGCTCATGGAATCTCATTCCTGTTGCTGATGGTCCCGATATGCCCATCTTGGAAGCAAGTGGTTGGGGTGCCATGGGCGGCAGTGGTGATGGTATTTCCGAACGTATGCGTACTTTGTTGACGCAGGGTTATCGCATCGTGGTCGCCGCCGACGGAGAAGGTTCGGCTCAACGACTCAGTGAAATCTTCAGCAACGCCGGATTGCAACTCGATATTTATCACGAACTCGTTGACGGCAAAGCGCCCAACCTCACTGGTAAGGGCGGGGCGATTGTCGTCACGTCATTGCATCGTGGCTTCAGCATTCCGTCGGCAAAAGTCGCAGTCATCACCGAAGCAGACATCACTGGTCGACGTCGCTCACATCGTCAACCACGACCCAAAAAGCGTGAAGGCGGAACAGTCTTTGAAGATCTCAAGACTGGCAACTACGTCGTTCACTACATTCACGGAGTTGCCAAGTACGAAGGCATGGTTAAACGTACGGTCGGTGGCATTGAACGCGATTACTTATTGCTCGCTTACAAGGGTGGCGACAAGTTATATGTGCCTTCCGACCAAATTGACACAGTTCGTCATTACGTCGGCGGCGAAACTCCGGTTCTGCATCGTTTAGGCGGAAGTGATTTTGCGAAATCAAAATCGAAAGTGCGCAGTGCGGTCCGCGAGATTGCGCAAGAGCTCGTTGTGCTGTATCAAAAGCGGGTGAGCGCACAGGGCCATGCCTTCGGCATCGATACTCCATGGCAATTTGAGATGGAGGATTCATTTCCCTACGTCGAAACTCCCGACCAGAAGAAAGCCATTGAAGACACCAAGGCCGATATGGAACGTCCATTTCCGATGGATCGCTTGGTGTGCGGTGATGTGGGCTTCGGCAAAACCGAGATTGCAGTTCGTGCTGCATTCAAGGCAATTCAAGATGGAATGCAAGTCGCAGTTTTAGTGCCAACAACTTTGCTCGCTTCTCAACACGGCAACACATTCTCTGATCGTTTTGCGGGCTACCCCATTCGCGTCGAAGTCTTGTCACGTTTCCTCACCAACGCCGAAGCAACGAAAGTCATTAAGGGTCTTGAGTCAGGCGAAATCGACTGCGTGATTGGTACTCACCGACTCTTGTCAAACAATGTGAAGTTCAAGAATCTCGGATTGCTCATCGTTGACGAAGAACAGCGATTTGGCGTCACACATAAAGAAACAATGAAGCATCTCAAAGCCGATGTTGATGTTCTTACTCTGACTGCCACCCCCATTCCTCGAACGTTAGAAATGAGTTTGGTTGGTATTCGAGACCTGAGTTTGTTACAAACTCCCCCAGCTGACCGACAGCCAATTCTCACATTCGTTGGCGAATATGACGAACGAGTCGCTGTCGAATCAATTCGTCGCGAACTACTGCGTGAGGGCCAAGTTTTCTGGGTCCATAACCGGGTGCAGTCAATTGAAGAATGCGCCGAGCGATTACGAGAACTCGTCCCCGAGGCGCGTATTGCGATTGCCCACGGCCAAATGGACGAAGGAACCCTTGAACAAGTTGTCGTTGACTTCTGGGAAGGCAACTTCGACGTGCTCGTTTGTACGACGATCATCGAAAGCGGCATCGATATGCCAACGGTGAATACTTTGGTTGTTGAACGCGCCGATCTTCTCGGGCTCGGACAAATGCATCAGCTGCGCGGTCGCGTTGGACGTAGTGGCCAACGTGCGTACGCCTACTTGTTCCATCCAAAAGACAAAGTACTCACCGAAGAGGCTTACGAACGTTTGCGAACAATCGGTGAATCGACCGAACTTGGCAGTGGATTCAAGATCGCAATGCGCGACCTCGAAATTCGTGGCGCCGGAAACTTGCTCGGCGAATCGCAGAGTGGACATATCGCCGCCGTTGGCTACGACCTCTATTGCCAGATGGTCACTGAAGCAGTCGGCGAAATGAAGGGTGAGCCCATCAGTCAGCCCTCGGAGATTCGTATCGATGTTCCGACCGACGCGTTCTTGCCCAAGGACTATGTCACCAAAGAAGAACTACGCCTCGAGGCTTACCGACGTTTGGCATTGGTCACGACCCCCGAAGAAGTCGAAGATATTCGCAACGAGTGGATCGATCGTTACGGTCCGGTACCTAAGCCTGCCGACACCCTCCTGTCTGTTGGGTTGCTGCGCGCCCAATGCCATCGCCTGGGATTGAATGAACTCAATATCGCAACTCACCAGGCTCGACTTGGCCCCATCGATTTGAAAGTCAGCGAAACAGCTCGTCTACGCCGGCTTTCACGCGAGGCAATCCACAAAGAAACCGTACGTCAACTCGTCATACCAATCCCCCGAGGACAAGAGCCAGCCTCATTCTTGGTGAATTTCTTGAGCGAACTCTTTCCTGCCCAGTCGGCAGGGTAGTTTTGATGATCGTGCTTACTACTCGCCGACTCATTTCGCTTTCTGTTCTCGCTCTCACCATCATGACGACCGCAACGTCGTGTTCGTCGGTGACCAAAGATGCAGCCAGGTTCAACGGCCACTCATTATCGAATAGCGAATTAGACGATCTCTTAGTTGGCTATGCCGCTGCCGTCCCTGATGTATTCTTGGCAAGTGGCAACTTAGATATCGCGGTTGCCCAAGGCATTCTGCAGAACTGGATCTCAACTGAAGCTGTTGTTGCAGCACTCGACGAGGCAGGTATTGAGATCACTGCCGACGATCTCAGTTCGGCACTCACTTCGTTACAAGCCGAAACGGGTTTTAACGACGCACCCAAAGTCGTGCAAGATTTTTATGTTCTAGCAAGCGCATCACAAGCCGTAGCCAACAAACAATTTGGCCAGAGCGCCAATGATCTCAAAGCTTTGTACGAAGAAAAGAGCACACAATCTGGTGCCGTCTGCCTACGTGCAATCTTGGTGAAAACTCAAGAAGAAATCGATGCCGTGTCTGCACGATTGGCAGCCGGTGAAGATTTCGCTGCAGTTGCGCAAGAGGTTTCAGTTGATTCGTCCGCGACTAACGGTGGAGCTCTACAAGACACAACGTCTGGAAGTGGCTGCCTCGAACAAGTCGCTTTTGAAAGTCAAGTCACTCCCGAATTCGTCACTGCACTCGCCGATGCCAAAGTTGGCCAAGTAACTGCTTCATTTGAAATCCCGACCGTTGGCTGGGTCGTACTTCTCGTTCGTCCCTTTGACGAGGTGGCCGATGACGTTGCTGGTTTAATTGCTGGCAACGGTGCTGTTGATGCAGGCCGCTCTGCACTCGAATCGGCAAAGGTTTGGGTCAGTCCCGAATATGGTCGTTGGGATCCGGCAACTCTTGGCATTGTTCCAGTCGGCTGATGCCACAAACCAATCTGCCCCGTATCGAAATCATCGGTCTTGGTCCGTCGGCCGATGAATACATCACCGATCACACTCGTCAACGGATTGCTGCCCACAAACACCGTTACCTACGAACCGCTCAACATCCCAGTGCCCACTTAGTTGTTGATGCAACCACTTTTGATGAGCGCTACGAAACTTCGGGAACTTTTGACGCTGTTTATTTGGGTATTGCCAACGACCTCATTACTGCAGCAATCCAATACGGTGAAATTTTGTATGCGGTTCCTGGATCGCCCTTAGTTCTTGAGCGCACTGTTCGACTTTTGATGTCGGACGATCGCATTGAGTGTGTCCTCAACCCAGCGATGGGATTTTTGGAAATTGCCTGGGCTCGTCTCGGTATCGATCCAGTCGAAAACAGCGTTCGACTGATTGACGCACATCAATTCGCAACAGCTGCTGCTGGTTTAACTGGACCACTACTCGTTGCGCACTGTCATGCCAATTGGGTTTTGTCAGATATCAAATTGGCAGCCGAAGATGCCGACAATGTGAGCAATGACGACTTGCCGGTTGTCATCTTGCATCATCTCGGATTATCCGACGAAGTAGTGATGACTGTGCCATGGAGCGAACTTGATCACTCAATCGAAGCCGATCACCTCACTTCTATTTATATTCCGCAACTTCGCGTGCCCGTTGGGCAAGATCTTGTTGCCTTTCACGAACTTGCCCGCACGCTTCGTCGCGAGTGTCCATGGGACCGAGAGCAAACCCACCAAACACTGACTACTTATTTGTTAGAGGAGACGTACGAAGTAGTCGATGCAATCGCTGCGCTAGACATCGATGATGCGCAAACCGATGACCATCTGCTTGAAGAACTGGGTGACCTGCTCTACCAAATTGAATTTCACGCAGCGATTGCCGAACAAGAAGGCCGCTTCACAATGGGCGATGTCGCCCGCGGGATTCATGAAAAGTTGGTTCGGCGACATCCGCATGTGTTCGCCCCAACCGCTAGTTCGGATGTCGACTCCGAATCTCTCGTGAAGTCGTGGGATGAAATTAAGAAGGCCGAAAAAGCGGCCAAGGGTATCGAGGCTGGCCCATTTGATGGCATCCCTCAAGCAACAGGGTCTTTGGCCTATGCGTCGGCAATTTTGAAACGTGCCACCAAGGCTGGCATCCCTATCGAGATACCTAGCCACGCTCCAGAAGCTCTGAGCGATGTCGCCGACCTCGGAATGCATTTGTTAGAAGTTGTGGCCGAATGTCGCCGCCGTGGGGTTGATCCTGAGGTCGCCTTACGAAAAGTCAGCAATATTCACCGACAAAATGCTGAACGACACACTGACGCCTGATGAGTTTGGGTGTCGGTTTCACTAGTTTGTGGACATGACCGAAATCATCAGCATTTTTGGACGAGAAGTTCTCGACTCCCGAGGTAACCCCACAGTTGAAGTCGAAGTCGAACTTGACTCCGGAGCGCGCGGCCGGGCCATGGTGCCATCTGGTGCAAGTACTGGCGAACACGAAGCGGTCGAATTGCGTGATGGTGGTCGTCGCTATGGCGGCAAAGGAGTTCTCACTGCAGTCGGTTTTGTAAATGGTGAAATTGAAAGTGCGCTTGTTGGTTGCGATGCTCTTGAACAGCGCATGGTCGACATTGTGCTCAAAGATCTTGATGACACTCCCAACAAAGCTCGCCTCGGCGCCAATGCAATGTTGGGTACAAGTTTGGCGGTTGCGAAAGCGGCCGCAAATTCACTCGGGCTTCCGTTGTGGCGTTATGTCGGTGGACCAAACTCGCATGTTCTTCCCGTTCCTATGATGAATGTCATTAATGGTGGCGCTCATGCCGATAACACCATCGACCTTCAAGAGTTCATGATCATGCCCATCGGTGCACCGAGTTTCCGCGAAGCTCTTCGTTGGGGTGCCGAGACATATCACCAACTCAAAAAGATTCTGAGTGGCAAGAGTTTGTCAACGGCAGTTGGTGACGAAGGTGGCTTTGCCCCGAACCTTTCGACTAACGAAGACGCCATCAAAATTTTGGTTGAAGCAATTACGGCCTCTGGTTTTACTCCTGGTACCGATATCGCAATTGCACTTGACCCAGCAATGAGCGAGCTCTACAAAGACGGTCGCTATCACTTAGCCGGCGAAGGCAAAGTCTTATCAAGCGATGAACTCGTTGCCTATTGGGCTCGACTTGTGGACACTTATCCCATCGTGTCGATTGAAGATGGCATGGCCGAAGATGACTGGGATGGCTGGGGTGCACTCACCAAAGAACTCGGCAACAAGGTTCAACTTGTTGGTGACGATTTGTTCGTGACGAATGCGGCTCGCCTGGCAATGGGTATTGAACGCAAAGTGGGCAACAGCGTGCTCATCAAAGTCAATCAAATCGGCACACTCACCGAAACACTTGAAACGGTCGAGCTCGCGTCGCGTCATCGCTACACAAGCGTGATGAGTCACCGCAGCGGCGAAACCGAAGACGCAACGATTGCCGACCTTGCTGTGGCTACTAACTGCGGCCAAATCAAAACTGGCGCTCCTGCTCGTAGCGATCGTGTGGCGAAGTACAACCAGTTGTTGCGCATCGAAGAACAGTTAGGCGAAACCGCGGCCTTCCGCGGACGCGCCGCTTTGGCTCCCCTCGCCTGAATTAATTCAGCAAAACTTGCCAGAAGTGGGTGCCCCTGCAGGGATGATCCCACTCGGGTGCTCAAAACGGGCAGAATAGACAGATGGCCCGCGGTAACAAGACTTCCAGTATTCCGCGCTCGCCAGGTCGCCTTCGTAAGGCAACCAAGAAGGGTGCCGCAAAAACTGCCCGCGCCAAGTTGGCTGCCGTTTCTGACCTCACCCGTCCGACCCCACGCTCTGAACGCATCGTCCCGAAATTTCTTGGACGAGCAGCTCTACTTGTCGGCTTCTTGGTGGTTGTGTTTTCTTTCGGGAACTCATTTTTGGTGCTGCCTCTGACTTCGTGGTTTGGCCAGCGCACCGAAATTGATAGTCGCCAGGCTGAACTCGACACCATCAAAAAGGCGACCGACGAGTTGCAGACCGAGGTTGACCGGCTCAAGACTCCCGAAGGCGTTCAAGATGCCGCCCGAGAAGAATTGGGATATGTGGTCGCAGGTGAAGCCCGCCAGCAAATTGTCGGAGACGCAACCGCACCTATCGACCTGCCCGCGGGTTGGCCCTACGACCTTGTGACTCAGATCATCTCGGTCAAGGTCAACGAAGCTGCAGCCAAAGCTGCCGAAGAAGCCGCCAAGAACGCCCCCGAAGTTCCAGTCTCCCTGGCGACCGCTATTAGCACTCCCTAAACCTGGTCTCGACCGTGACAGGGTCAGCCTGCTCAGAGTAAGGTCGCAGGTGCTGGGAGCAGTTCTCAGTTGATGTACACGGGGGTTTTGACGTGACCGGTAGCAGCATTCTTGGCACACGAGTTCTTCGCAAAGAAGATCCAAAGTTCTTGACGACAGGCGGCAAGTACGTCGACGACTTGTTTGAAGAAGAGCGTCTTTTTGGCGCCGTCCATGTGACGTACGCGCGATCATCGGCTGCGCATGCTCGCATCAATTCAATTGACACGTCCGAGGCCGAATCAATGCCCGGTGTCATCGCAGTCTTCACTGCCGAATCACTCGCTCTGCAGCCTGTCCCGGCCGCCTTCAACCCAATGGTTGCACGCACACTGTTGGCCAGCGACAAAGTTCGTTACGTCGGTGAGCCGGTTGTTGCCATCGTGACCGAGACTCGCGAACAAGGCGAAGATGCTGCTGAAGCAATCATCGTTGATTATGACTATCTCGAAGCATTCGTGGATGTTGAAGCAGCGATGATGAGCACAACGCTCATTTACGAATCAGCTGGCAGCAACGTTGTGTTTGACACAACCGTTCTCGGAATTCCTGAAAATACTGGCGACGCATACTTCGAGGGTTGCGAAGTCGTTGTCAAGGGTCGTTTCATGAACCAGCGCGTCGCACCTTGCCCGCTTGAAGTTCGTGGTGCTGCTGCAGTATGGGGCACCGACGGACGCTTGACCCAGTGGTTGTCAACTCAGCACGCACAAGGCGGCGTCGAGCCCATCGCTGCCGCTAATGGTGTTGACAAAGAACTCGTGCACATTTTGACACCTGATGTTGGTGGCGGATTTGGTGCCAAGATCGGCGCTTACCCCGAAGAGTTGTTGCTTGGCGTCATTGCCAAGAAGATTGGCCGTGCCGTGAAGTGGCGCGAGACCCGCACCGAATCAATGATGGCACTCGGTCACGGTCGTGCACAGTTGCAGTACGTCACCATCGGTGGCACCAAGGCCGGCAAAGTGACTCACTATCAGTTGCACGCAATCCAAGACTCCGGCGGATTCGCCGACATGGGAACCATCTTGGCTCCCTTCATGACCCGCCCAATGTCAAGTGGCGTGTACGCCATTCCGAACATTGAATGCCGCACCACTTCGGTTGTCACCAACACCACGCCAATCGTTGCGTATCGCGGTGCCGGTCGACCCGAAGCTACTGCTGCGATCGAACGTGCGATGGATATGTTTGCGCTTGAAATTGGTAAGGATGCTGCTGAAGTTCGTCGCATGAACCTCATTCCTAAGTTCCTCGAACCACACACCACTGTCGTTGGCCAGACCTACGACGTTGGCGATTACGAGACCGCACTCGACAAAGCACTTGCTGCCGCCGACTACAAAGCTCTTCGGGCCGAACAAGCCAAGCGCCGTGCAAGCGGAGACGCCAAGCAACTCGGTATTGGTGTGAGTGTGTACGTTGAAATCACCGGTGGTGTTGGCAACGGCGAATCAGCCAAAGTCGAAGTTCTCGAAGATGGTCGCGCTGTTGTTTACACCGGCACCTCACCTCATGGTCAGGGCCACGACACCGCATGGTCAATGCTCGTGCAAGAGCAGACCGGCATCCCGATGGACCGCATTGAATTGGTCTGGGGAGACACCGATCTCGTTCCGATCGGAACCGGAACCATGGGCTCGCGTTCATTGCAACAGGGCGGCAACGCAGTTTTCCAAGTTGCTGGCACATTGGCCGAAAAAGCCAAGTCAGTTGCGGCTCGTTTGCTCGAAGTCAGCGAAGCCGATGTTGTTCTCGACAAAGCTCGTGGAGCCTTCCATGTTGTCGGCACTCCAGCAGTCACTAAGACCTGGGCCGATCTCGCAGTTGCCGAGAAGAGCACTGGTGGACTGTTGCACGATGAAGTGATCAACGTGTCGGGAGCAACTTTCCCGTTCGGTGCGCACATCGCCGTTGTTGAAGTTGACACCGAAACTGGTCGCGTCAAGCACTTGCGTCAAGTTGCGTGTGACGATGCTGGCAAGGTTCTCAATCCAATGTTGCTCGACGGACAGATTCACGGTGGAGTTGCACAAGGTGTTGCTCAGGCCTTGCTTGAAGAAGTTCTGTACGACGCCGACGGCAACCCGACGACATCGAACTTGGCCGACTACGGATTCATCTCCGCTGCCGAATTGCCAAGTGTTGAAGTCATTCACATGGAGACACCAACCCCTGTCAACGCCATCGGCGCAAAGGGAATCGGCGAATCCGGAACGATCGGATCAACACCAGCCATTCAGTCAGCAGTTGTTGATGCCGTGTCACACCTCGGCGTGAAGCACATCGAAATGCCCTGCACGGCAGAGCGAGTGTGGCGAGCCATTCAAGCTGCCCAGTAATACGACCCAGGAATTCATCTGGGCTCCGGCTCAGCTTTCGTCAAGACCCCGATTGTCAACGGTCACGTTGATCGTCGGGGTCTTTTCATGTATCCACACAGAGAACTTGTAGAGTACAACCTTGTGAATCAAGCCCCCATTATTGCGACAGGACTCTCCCGCTATTTCGGAACTGGCGACAACGCCATCAAGGCCGTTGACGGGGTTGATCTCGAAGTACAGCAAGGTGAAATTTTCGGATTTCTTGGGCCGAACGGTGCGGGCAAGAGCACGACCGTGCGCATGCTGACAACACTTTTGAAGCCAACCGCCGGAACCGCATTTGTTGCTGGCTATGACGTCGTCAAAGATGCGGACAAAGTTCGCCGATCAATTGGTGTCGCACTTCAAGATGCAGCCATCGACCCGCTCATGACCGGTCGCGAACTTCTCACACTTCAAGCGGTGCTCTATGGCTTGTCAAAAACTGCTGGGAAAAATCGTGGCGAAGAACTTCTTGAACGAGTTGGACTCACAGCCGCAGCCGATCGACGAGTTGGCACGTACTCAGGTGGCATGCGTCGTCGCCTCGATCTTGCGCTTTCGCTCGTACACGAACCCACCGTGCTCTTCTTAGATGAACCCACGACTGGTCTCGACCCCATGAGTCGACTCACACTGTGGGAAGAAGTGAAGAGGTTGAATGCCGGCGGAACCACAGTGTTGTTGACGACGCAATATCTTGAAGAGGCCGATCAACTCGCTGATCGCATTGCCATCATCGATCACGGACACATCGTGCGCCAGGGTGCACCTCGTGAACTGAAGGCCATGGTTGGTTCACCAACGTTGAGTATCAGCGTGGCAAGTAACGAAATGGACGAAGCCCGTTCGATCTTGTCGCGCTTTGGTGATTTACGCCCGACATCAGAAGGAACACTCGGCGTTGGATTGGCCCGTGGTGCCGAAGATGTTGCGTCCGTTATTCGTGCCCTTGATGAAGCAGGACTCAAAGTTCGCCACCTTGAACTTGATGAACCAAGTCTTGACGATGTTTTTGCCGAAGCAACGGGCTACCGACTTGAAGGCGCAGATGCAGCCAACAAACCTGTTGAAACTGAAGCCGTTCCGGAAACGAAGAAGTCTCGTCGAGGACGTAAATGAGCATCGCCGTGGCTGATCCAAAAATGATGTCGTCATCGAGTTCAGCTCGATCACTTTTCCGTCATACATTTGCCCTCACTCGCCGAAGTGTGGTCGGTCGTTTACGTCAGCCTGCAGTACTTGCTCCTGCATTTATCTTTCCGCTGTTTTTTGCAGCATTAGGTTCCGCCAGCTTTAACAAACTTGCCGGCGATCCTTACTTCACTGCAAACATCGCCAAATCGTTTATGAACTACGCAGTTGCGGGCGCAGTACTGCAAGGCGTGTTGTTTGGTTCAACATCGGCAGCTGGCGATCTTGCAACCGATATTGAGCAAGGTTTCTTTGAGCGACTACTCGCTTCGCCTATTAGTCGAACTGCAATCGTCCTCGGACGATTGGCCGGCAGCATGGTGGTGGCAGTTGTTCAGGTAGTGATTTTCCTGGCAATCTTTTTGGTTGCCGGCGCCCATGTTGAAAGTGGTCCGATCGGCTACTTGGGTCTCATTGGCGGAGGCGCATTGCTCGCTCTCGCAATGAGTGGTCTCATGGCTGGCCTCGCTATCAAATCTGGAAGTCCTGAAGTCGTTCAAGGTGCTTTCCCCTTGGTCTTTGTATTGATGTTTTTGTCATCGGCCTTCTTCCCACGTCACTACATGAAGGGTTGGTACCGCACGGTCGCCGACTGGAACCCAATGTCGCACATTGTTGAAGGTATGCAGGGCTTCATGAATCACGATCTCAGCGCTTCGCAGTTTGCCAAGAGTTGGCTACTGCCGCTCATTATTGCGATCGTCAGTATTGCGTTTGCGCTACGTGCACTGAACAACCGATTGGCTGCATCATGAGCAATATCACCGCAGAACAACCCATGAATGTCCGAACAATCTCCGATGGCGCCCGACCCATGGAAGTCGTTGCCATTTTGGTGAAGCGCTCTATGATTCGAGTACGCCGCATGCCCTCGGCTTTCATCCCGTCACTCATCATGCCCGTTTTCCAACTCATCGCGTTTAGTGGTGCGTTTGGATTTGCCGTCACCAGTCTCGGAATCAAAAATGCACTCGACTGGTACGTACCTCTCAATGCCATGCAGGGCGCCAGCTTCGGCGCTCTCGGCGTCAGTTTCGGACTCATTAACGATATGCAAACCGGCTTCTTCGACCGAATTTTGATGGCTCCAGCGCAACGTTGGGTCACAGTTATCTCGTCACTTGTTGCTGCCGTGGTGCGTTGTTTCGTGCCGATCACATTCGTCGTGATTGTTGGGTACATCGGTGGCATGAATACGCCTGGTGGACTGATGGCGATCGTGTGTGTTGCCATTGCCTCAGTAGCAATTGCGCTTGTAGCAGCTGGCTTTGCACTTGGCCTCACGTTCCGTATGCGCAATCTTGGAGCAGCGACACTGACTCAGTTCGCAATTTTCTTTACGATCTTTTTGTCGACGTCACAAGTTCCGTTGTCGGCAATGAGCGGTTGGTTGCGTGGCGTGGCCCGCATCAATCCGATGACCAATATCTTGCGCTTTGCTCGTCAAGGTTTCTTGGGTGATGTCACATGGGGGCAGTCATGGGGCGGAATCATTGCGATGGCTTCGCTGTTAATTCTGACTTTCATCTATGCCATGACTGGCATCAAAAAGTTTGATCAATAACTCAAACTACTTGGCAACGATTTGAGCGCCTTCAGGCAAAGTCTTCAACAGTTCATCTGACACCCAACACGTGGTCATATGCAACGTTGAACGAATACGCACAACACGCTTTGGTTCAGAGACTCCCCTGCCACACATCGACAGTGCTGCCTTCACACACGATTCTTCGTCACGCAGCACCATGGGCATACGGCTACGACGAACTCCAGAAGGTCCTGCAGTGAAGCAATTGAGGTAAGTCTTTTGCCAATCGATTTGTTCAGCGACTTTCACAGGAATGAAATCGGCAAGACCGATTCCTAATACGTTGCCAGCTGATACTTCAGTGATTCCCAACAAAACAATTGTGGCGACCCGCAATTGATCGGTCTCAGCCAATCCATGGACCCAAAACCTTCCGGTGACATTCGGATCAATCGTTGTACCCGAAATATCTTTGCCACCTCGCTCAACAATCAATACGTCAATGTCACTAAATGGCAAAAGTGGCACTAGGTCACGAGCCATCTCAGTGAGTCGACGTTCTTCATCGCCACCAACTTGCGTACTTGTTAAAGCATTGATTGAAACGATGTCACCCGAAGCCGACTCGACCGAAGCGATGCCACCCAATAGTCGTCCTGTTGCTCGAAGTGTTTCAATGCCATCAAGCAAACGTTCGCGCATTTCCATTGGCCCGCATGCGTGAATCTGCGCCGCACCAGGTTGCTTGCCGAAACCGACTACGGCCATTTTCGTGCAGCCACTTTCGATTGGACCTTTAAAGCAGGTGTGCGGCTTGATGCGATTGACCGGAAGAATTCGATCGGCAGCTGCAGCAAATCGATCGAGATAAATCGGCATCCCGTTTGGCGTGCGTGCTACTTCAACAGTTTCCATCGTGGCACGAATTTCAGCGCCGACAGTTTCTTGTGTCATACCCAACGATGCAAGCAATTCAATTTGTCCTTCGGCGGTTCCACCACCGTGACTTCCCATCGCCGGAACGACAAATGGCTCAGCGCCAAGTTCGCGCAACCCTTCAATCGTGCCGCGCAACAAATCAACCCGTTGGGTGAGTCCACGACTTCCACCTCCTACGGCAACAGTCATCCCCGGACTGACATCGCCAGCCAACCTGTCGATGACTGCTCGACGGGCGGTTGCAACGACATCTTTGACCGGTTCAGGATTGGGAATCGCTAAGCGAATTTCCGTGAGTTCGGGAACTCGTACATCAGCATGAAACGGAAGGTCAATGCCAGCGCTGAGCTGACCCCAGCCACGTTTGCTACTGCCCTCTTCGCCCATGCTTACATCGTGACAGATCGCCTACTCTTGGAATGTGCGCATTGTCAGTTTGCTTCCGTCTACAACCGAAATAATCTTTGATCTCGGACTTGGTGACCAACTTCTTGGCGTCACCTTTGAGTGCAATTTTCCGGTTGAGGCTCGCCAAGGTCGTGAAATCGTTGTTGGCGGAATGGATACAAAACATCTCACTCCCCTTGAAATTGACGAATTGGTTCGGGCTCGACTCACCGCTGGTGATGAGTTGTATTCGCTCGACGATGCAGCGCTCGCTCGCTGCAACCCTGATCTCATTTTGAGCCAAGACCTATGCCGCGTCTGCGCTGTTCCAAGTGGTGAAGTTGACCTTGCAGTTGCCCGCCTCAACTGCCAGGCCACCGTTCTGCAGATCGACCCACATACGCTCATTGAAGTCATTGATTCGGTGCAAACAGTGGCCGATGCTGCAGGCGTACCCGAACGCGGCCGGGCGCTGGTTCATTCTTTGCACCAGCGTCTGACAACACTTCGCGAAAGAACCGATTTGCTCCTCGCAGGCAGCAAGCGACCGACGGTCTTTATTCTGGAATGGATCGACCCTCCATTCGTGGGCGGTCACTGGGTCCCCGATCTCGTTGTCGCGGCCGGCGGCCAACCCGTTTTGGCCCGTCCAGGAGAACGCTCGGTCCCGACCACTTGGGACGACATCCACGAGGCCGACCCCGATCACATCGTTGTCTCACCATGTGGATACGGCTTGCCTGGCGCTGTCGAACAGGCCCAGAAGATTCTTGACCAGATGCCGGCTCGAGCTGCCGTCTGGGCCATCGATGCCGATGCCGTCGTTGTGCGCCCTGGCCCTCGTTTAGTCGACGGAGCCGAAGCTCTTGCTGCAGCCCTTTTTGGTCCCGAAGTTGCCGGCCTCCCAGCACTTCCTGCCGAGGTCATCCAGCGTCTACGGTAGGAGTGTTCCGATACATGGGGTCAACCTAAAATCGGGCAGAATAGGACACCTGCTTGTCTTGAATGCACACCGCATTTGAGGAGCGGCTTTTGAAGGGGGCACCACTGTGGAGATCAAAGTCACTGTGAACGGCAAGAAGTTCACGAGCGATGTCGAGCCGCGTACGCTGCTCGTACATTACGTACGCGAAGTTCTGAATCTCACCGGTACCAACGTCGGTTGCGACACATCGTCATGTGGCGCCTGCAGTTTGCACCTCGACGGCGAGGCTGTGAAGAGTTGCACCGTGCTTGCTGTACAAGCAGATGGTGCCGACATCACAACGATCGAAGGAATGGCCGCCGCCGATGGCACGTTGCACCCCATGCAACAGTCATTCATGGAGAACCACGGATTGCAGTGCGGATTCTGCACACCCGGCATGGTCATGGCAGCAACAAGTTTGCTCAAAGAAAATCCCAACCCCACCGAGGACGAAGTTCGCATCGGTCTCGAAGGCAACCTTTGCCGTTGCACTGGTTACCACAACATCGTCAAGGCCGTGTTGGCCGCAGCAGGTAAGTGAGGAAACGACATGATCCCCGCAGCATTTGATTACGTTCGCGCCGGTTCGGCCGCCGAAGCAATTTCGCTCATTGGTCAACATGGCTCCGATGCCAAGTTCATCGCTGGTGGACACAGCTTGCTTCCCATGATGAAGTTGCGTCTTGCGCAGCCCGCAGTTCTTGTTGACATTTCGCGCATCAGCGATTTGTCGTACATCAAAGATGCCGGCGACCACATCGCTATTGGTGCAATGACCCGTCACATGGACGTCGAGAAGTCTCCGGTGCTTGCTCAGCATGTTCCGTTGTTGGCTCACGCTGCTGGACACGTTGGCGACCCACAGGTTCGTCACCGCGGAACCATCGGTGGTTCAATCGCTCACGCCGACCCCGCATCAGATCTTCCCGCCACAACTTTGGCCCTCGGCGCAACATATGTTGTTCAAGGTCCAAACGGAACCCGTGAAATTGCCGCATCAGACTTCTACAAGAGCTTCCTCGAGTCCGATCTTGCTGAAGACGAAATGCTGACCGAGATTCGTGTTCCCAAAATGAATGGTGCCGGTTGGAGTTTCCAAAAGTTCAATCGCCGTGCGCAAGACTGGGCCATTGTTGGTGTTGCCGCATGGCGCGGCGCCAATGGTTCTGGTGTTGGACTTGTCAACATGGGTCAAACCCCCATTTTGGCGTCGAGCGTGAGTGCAGCACTTGCCGGTGGATCGTCAATCGCTGATGCTGCCGCTCTTGCCGTAGCCGACGCACAACCTTCAGCCGACAACAACGCAACTGTCGAATACCGCACGCACTTGGCCAAGGTCTTGGTGCGTCGTGCTCTCGAACAAGCCAGCGCCTAAAGGGTTGCATGTCGTCGACTGACGACGTGCAGCATTTCATCAGTCTGTGAAGAATTATCTGGCTGCCAAGAACCTTCGTTGGTTGTTGCTTGCGCTGTACTGCTTGGCGTTTGTTTATTCATTCGCTCAAAATGGATTACCGGTCGCGCGTATGGCTGTACTTTCCTGGGTGAGTGCTGCGTTCATCATCGGCAATATAGGTAAGCCCCGACGCAAGCAATTACAAATGGTGGGCGACCTCACCTTTTACGCGTGCATGTGGCTGTCATACGACTTCAGTCGTGGCATTGCCGATTCATTTGGGCTTCCCATGCAGGTTGAACTTCCCCGCAATATTGACAAAGCACTTTTCTTTGGCAATGACCCCAACGTTTGGATGCAACATCAGCTGTGGAACAAAAACATTCAGTGGTACGACGTTTATGGATCAATTATCTATTTCACACATTTCTTCGTTCCGGTTGCGACTTCGGTGTATCTCTGGATTCGATATCGCGAACAGTGGCTGAGGTACATCCGACGATTCGCCTCAGTTTTATTTGCCGGTGTTCTGACGTACATTGTGATGCCAACCGTTCCACCGTGGATGGCCGCAAGCAACAAGTTCCCGTATCAAATTCTTGAACCCTTGCAACGATCAACTGGTCGTGGATGGAATTGGCTCGGCCTCGAAACAGTCAGCAGCGTTTTATTGCGAGGACAACAATGGGCTAACCCCACGGCCGCCCTTCCGTCGTTGCACGCCGCCTTTGCACTGTTTGTCGTGGTCTTCTTCTGGAAACAAATGCCCAATAAATGGGTGCAATACGCATCGTTGTTGTTTCCTTTGTCGATGGCCTGGTGTCTCGTGTACTTCGGCGAGCACTATGTCACCGACATCTTGGCGGGCTGGGCCTACGTAGGTGTCTCGTTCTGGTTCTGGAATCGATGGGAAGCCAAACGACAGGTGGTTGAACCGCTAGCCTGACCTCAACAGGGGTGAGAACAGTGAGTTCCGAAGGTCACGAAGCAGAGTTTGACTCGCGAAGCCTCGACGCCATCGCTGACGCCGACCCGTATCCATATTGGTACGAAGATGCCGATCAACCTTTATCTAATCCCACGTTGGTGCGCACCGAGACGTGCGACTTATGCATCATCGGCGGCGGATACACCGGGCTTTGGGCCGCCATCATTGCCAAAGAACGCGATCCATCGCGCGATGTGGTGCTGATTGATGCCCACGAAATCGGTTCGGCGGCTAGCGGTCGCAACGGTGGATTCATGGATGCATCGCTCACCCACGGCATCGCCAACGGACAAGAACGATTTCCTAAAGAAATCGCCCTACTTGAAGAACTTGGTATTGCCAATCTCAACGAGATTGAAGCCGCGATTAAGCGCTACGACATTGATTGTGACTTCGAGCGAAATGGCGTCATTGAAGTTGCTTCAATCAGTCAACCCGCCAGTTATCTCGACGAACTTCGGGATGATTATTTGCAATTGAAGTCACTCGGTCAAAAAGTAACGTGGCTCGACCGTGAGCAAATGCAAAAACAGGTGAATTCGCCAACGTACTCAGGCGGGTTATGGGTACATGATCGCGCCGCAATCGTTGACCCAGCCCGTTTATGTTGGGGTCTCAAAGCAGCCGCCGAGTATCTGGGTGTGCGTATTTACGAAGACAGCAAAGCAACGTCAATCGAACGAGACGGCGTAGGTGTTCTAGTTACAACTCCGCTTGGTCGAGTACGTGCTGGCAAAGTGGCCCTCGCAACCAACGCGTTTAAACCTTTGTTGAAACGACTCAACAATTACATCGTGCCGGTATACGACTACTGCATGGTGACAGAGCCACTAACACCATCACAATTGGCAAGTATCGGGTGGAATAATCGTCAGGGTCTTTCTGATATTCCAAATCAATTCCACTACTACCGACTCACCGAAGACAACCGAATTTTGTGGGGCGGTTATGACGCGATCTATTACTTCGGTGGCAGGGTGTCATCCGAACTTGAAAGCCGACCCGAGAGTTGGGCCAGGCTGAGCATGCATTTCTTCAAGACTTTTCCCCAACTTGAAGATGTGAAGTTCTCGCATATGTGGGGTGGCGCAATCGATACCTGCTCGCGCTATTGCGTGTTCTGGGGCCAAGCCATGAATGGTCGTGTTGCATACGCTCTTGGTTACACCGGTCTCGGTGTTGCATCATCGCGCTTTGGCGCTGAAGTCATGCTTGATCTCATTGATGGTCGCCGTTCCAAGGCAACCGAAACCGATTTTGTGCGCAGCAAGCCCTTGCCGTTCCCGCCTGAACCTTTTAAGTTCGCAGGTATTCAGGCCACGCGATGGAGTTTGAATCGTGAAGACAAAACGGGCAAACGTAATTTGTGGTTGCGCTCACTCGATCGTTTAGGTCTGGGCTTCGACAGCTAGTTAGAGGCGTTCAATACCTCTGAGAACGCAGTGATTAGAGGCGTTCGATACCTCTGAGAACGCAGTGATTAGAGGCGTTCGATAATGGTGACGTTGGCTTGTCCGCCACCTTCACACATTGTCTGCAAACCGAATCGGCCACCAGTGCGCTCAAGTTCGTTCAAGAGCGTTGTCATCAATCGTGCACCTGTTGCGCCAAGTGGGTGACCAAGAGCAATCGCTCCACCATTCACGTTCACCTTGGCGTGGTCAGCGTTGAGTTCGCGCATCCATGCCATGACAACAGGTGCAAATGCTTCGTTGATTTCAACCAAGTCAATGTCGTCAATTGTCATGCCAGCTTTTTGCAATGCTCGCTTGGTCGCAGCAATAGGAGCCGACAACATCATGATCGGGTCGTCAGCCAAAACACTCATGTGATGAATACGTGCACGCGGCTTGAGACCATGAGTCTTCACAGCCAGATCGTTAGCGATCAATATTGCGGCCGAACCATCAGAGATCTGACTTGCACAAGCTGCCGTCAAACGTCCACCTGGAGTCAGCGTCTGCAGCGAACGAATCTTTTCCCAGTTGGGTTCGCGCGGGCCTTCATCGTGCTGAACACCATTGAGAGGTGAGATTTCGGCTTCAAATCGACCTTCAGCGCGGGCCTTGATGGCACGCACGTGAGACTCAACAGCAAAAGCTTCCATTTCGTCGCGTGAGAGGTTCCACTTTTCGACCATCATTTCTGCGCCGACGAACTGACTCACTTCGCCGTTGCCGTAACGCGTGGTCCAGCCGGGCGAACCAGTGAAAGGATCATTGAAGCCGAGGGCTTGACCAGCAGTCATGGCGGACGAAATCGGAATCATGCTCATGTTCTGCACACCGCCAGCGACAACAAGATCCATGGTGCCGCTCATCACTGCTTGGGCCGCGAAATGGACCGACTGCTGAGCCGAACCACATTGGCGGTCAATGGTGACGCCTGGGACGTGCTCAGGAAGTCCAGCGGTCAACCAGCAGGTGCGGGCGATGCAGCCAGACTGCGGTCCGACCGAGTCGACGTTGCCGAAAATGACGTCGTCAACAGCATTGGGGTCGACGCCAGTGCGCTCGATGAGGGATTTGATGCTGTGAGCACCAATGTCGGCGGGGTGGACCTGTGACAATCCGCCTCCTCGGCGACCAACGGGCGTGCGGACAGCGTCAATGATGTAAGCGTTCGGAGTACTCATACGTCCAAGCCTACTTCCCCTCCCCCTCCGCGGTAATAAATCGCCACTTTGGAAGTGAGTTACCGCCTAGCGGCAGGCAAATTCCAAAGTGGGGGAATTAGATGCCGACGATGACGGACGAGCCGTGACCGAAGAGGCCTTGGTTGGCCGTGATTCCCAGCTTGGCGTTTTCGATCTGACGACCTTCGGCCTGACCGCGCAACTGCCACACCAATTCACACACCTGGGCAATCGCCTGAGCCGGAATTGCTTCGCCGAAGCACGACAGACCACCACTCGGGTTCACCGGAATACGGCCACCAATGGTTGTCGCACCCGACCGCAACAGACCCTCAGCTTCACCGGGAGCGCACAGCCCGAGGTGCTCGTACCAATCGAGTTCGAGCGCCGTTGACAAGTCGTACACCTCAGCCATCGACAAATCTTCTGGACCTACTCCAGCCTCTTCATAAGCATCCCAACAAATGGAATCTTTGAATCCACGTGCTGGCGGCATCACGACCGCCGATGAGTCGGTTGCAAAGTCGGGCATTTCCAGGAGTGTCTGCGGATACGTCGGCGTACTTGTACTGACCGCCTTAATGCGCGGGACGCCCTTCAACGACCCAAGATGCTTTTCAGCAAATGCTCGACTGGTCACGATCATCGCAGCGGCGCCGTCCGAGGTAGCGCAAATATCAAGCAAGCGCAATGGGTCGCTCACCACGGGACTATTCAACACATCCTCGACGGCACTCTCTTTGCGGAAACGCGCATTTGGGTTGTTCAGCCCGTGCAACGAGTTCTTAACCTTCACTTGCGCGAAGTCTTCAGAGGTTGCGCCGTACAAATCCATTCGACGTCGAGCGAACAAAGCAAAGTACGCTGGATTCGTCGCACCCAACAAATGAAAACGCAACCAATCAGGATCATTCTTGCGATCGCCGCCACCAACTGGAGCAAAGAAACCCTTCGGCGTCGTGTCGGCACCAATCACCATCGCTACATCACAAAAGCCCGCAAGAATTGATGCACGCGCAGTCTGCAGTGACATAGCACCACTTGCACAAGCCGCGTAGCTTGATGAAACGCGGGCACCAGTCCAGCCCATTTTCTGAGCGAATGTTGCACCTGCAATAAAGCCCGGATAACCATTGCGAATGGTGTCGGCACCAGCAACGTATTGCACGTCTTTCCACTCGATGCCAGCATCTTTCAACGCTGCCCGAGCCGCAACCATTCCGTATTCGGTGAAGTCACGACCCCACTTACCCCACGGATGCATTCCAACACCAAGAACTACTAAGTCACGATCGCTCATTTTGCGCCTCCAACAACTTCATTTTGAACAGCTGGCGCCCACACATAAACCATGTAGTCCACACCGTCCTCGCGATACAACACATCGGTTTCAAGTTGCATCCGCATTCCAACTTTTAGATCCTTGGCCAAAATTCCTTTCGGAGCTTGACCCAAAACGATGAGTCCTTCTTTTTCAAGTTGCACTGCCACTAATGCATACGGCTCAAATGGTTCGGCCGCACGATATGGCAATGGCGGTGCATAGCGATTCTCGGCATAGCTCCACACTGTTCCGAATCGCGAAAACGGAGTTGGCTTCAACTCGTCGCTATCGCACGACGGGCTCGGGCAGGCACCTTCGCGTGGTGGGAAAACGTAGGTCCCACAAGCCGTGCACTGTGCACCAATGAGGTGCGGGTTTTGATCGAGTGTGAACCAGCCTTCGATGGCCGGTACTTGGGAAGCGTTACTTGTTGCGGTTTCTGACACAACGTCAGACTAACCAACACGGTCAGACTGCCACCGATTCACCCAACGGTTTGTGCATCAAGCAACGGAATGATTCCCGATTGGACCACCGCGTCGAGGTCACTTTGCAACATATGCACGCCATCTCCACGCAATGGACCACCGGCGCTCTCGGCTGCAGCAACAATGCCCACCCAGTCGACCGAATGGATCTGTGGCAATTTTGTCAGCCAAGTTTGCATCAACGCATTCCAAGCCGAAACGCGTTCGGGTTGAGCAAACTGGGCACCGCTCAAAGCGCCCCCATGGATCTCTGGGCTATTCAGAAGCAAAAGGTCAATCCCTCGCTCGTCGCACGCCTCAACAAGTTCTTGCATAGCCACATCGTGGCGTGCAACAAACTCTGGATCAACAATCGTGTACCAGGCCTCATCCCCAACGTACTTTTGCTCGGTCTGTTCTGGAACCGAATAGACCATCACCAAAACTGAAGGCGCAAACGTCTCAAACGCTTTATCCCACTCAGGATGCAGAGTCGGACAATTTGTCATATCAAACTCGGCGCCATCCCACCAGCGAACTTTTTCCGCTTCCACCATTGGGCAGTTTCGCCCTCCTGCCCACAAAATGCTGTAGCGATCACCGGCAACGTTGTTGATTGCTGCCGAAATTCCAAATGATGTGGAGTCTCCGATCACCATCACATGGGTTCGATTATCTGCACCCTGGAGTTTGTCATCAACCAAAATCAATTCATGTGCCAATGCTTCCGCCGTTGGACGATGAAGCGTGACTGCGTTTTCAAGACGTAAGTCGGCATCATCAAGGTCATTGCTAAATACATCAGCAACCCCGTAGTCAACAACGATCACCGGAATCGTCACCAAAGGCTGCAAAATATCGTTCACAATTTCAACACTTAAGCGAAACTGCAACGTCAAGTCTTTTTCAACGCCGGCACCGGTTGATGCGAGAACATTGTCTTCCAGTTCTACCAATAAAGTTCGTTCGGCTATACCAACCGACAATACTGCGACGTCGGGCTTTGATTGCAAAATAAGCCGCTGTGCAACTGATGTAAACGATTCGCATCCTTCTATCGTTTCTGCGCTCGGCCGAATCGCACAACCGGGTTGAATTCCATTCACAACAACGATCGGAATAGTCTCGCCGATCGCATGTTTCACATCATCGGCTACAACTGGTTCACTACCAAGTACTAAGACTTTGAGTGGCTCACGCGCAGGTGTTGACAGTGCAACAGAAGTAGGTGGCGTAAATTGGACCATCTCATCTGGTGCTTCAACCCCAGCTAATGCGATTGGTGTTGACGCTGAAACTGTCGCCATAACAATCAGAGCGACTCCCATCGCTGCGGCCATTCCGACACCTGCCCACACTGGCTTGCGTAATACTTTGCGAAATCGAATCGGGTTCTCAATGAGCCAAGCTGACAGACAAGCCAGCAACACCGTGACACCGACTCGAGTTGCAGACAATGCGAAGCCGTCAAACCCCATTCGATCGCGGTTCAGCACAACAAAGACTGGCCAGTGAAAAAGGTATAGAGAATAAGTGATACGACCGATCGCAACCATCGGACGCGATGTCATCAACATTTGAATAGGTCCGGGCACTAGCACCGAAATAATGAGCGCACCCGAAATCAACGAGAACCCACTCAGTCCGCCTTGATACAACCATTGATCGTTCGTGTGTGCGTGCATCGCAATGAAAACGAATCCAACAAATGCAATGGCCCCAACTACAGCAAATATTTTTGCTGCGAGACCCCGTATCTGCTTGCTCACCGGAACCACCAAAGCCAACAGCGCACCGATCAATAATTCGGCTGCTCGAGTGTGGGTTCCGTAGTACGCCAGATTTCGCGAGTTGGTCAACACCATCGCTGCAACGCTTGCTGCTGTCAAGAGTGCAAGTGTCGGAACGAGAATTTTGCGCCAACGCAACAAGACAATCATCAGCAACGGAAAGATGACATAGAACTGTTCTTCAATTGCTAACGACCAAAAGTGCAGTACTGGCGACGGAGCAGATTCAAACAATTGCGCATAGGTCGTTCCGGCAGTCGCGAAACGCCAGTTTGCCGAATACCCAAGTGCCGCAAATAGATCACCACGCAAGCGATTTCCCTCGAGCAGTCCGCACAATGCAACGACTGCAACCGCAATCAGGCAAACAATCGACCCTGGGGCAAGGCGACGTAAACGGCGCGACCAGAACCGTTTGAGATCAACCTTTCCGGCTCGAGCATGGTCAGCCAACATCACCTGGGTAATCAAATAACCCGACAAAGTAAAAAACAGTGAAACCCCAAAGGCCCCGCCGGGCACGAATGACCAGCCAAGGTGGAATGCCATCACAGTAATGACGGCGAGTGCGCGCAGGCCATCAAGCCCCGCGACATACTCAATTCCCCCCTGATTGTGATCCCCCACGAGGTCAGGATAGTTGGGTACAAGTTCAGGAAATATGCCTCACCAACGATTTCTGATACGGCGTCAGATTTTTACAAGACTGCGACTAAGGTTCGTCACCGTATGGATCTCAATGAAACCAGTGAAGAGTCTGCATTCCGTGCCGAGGCGCGGACTTGGCTCGAGGCCAATGTGCCGACATCGCCACTTCCCAGTTTTGATACTGAAGAGGGATTTGCCCTACACCGCATCTGGGAAAAAAAGTTGTATGACGGACGCTGGTCAGCTGTTTCTTGGCCAGTTGAATACGGCGGACGTGATGCCGATTACATCAAGTGGTTGATCTTTGAAGAGGAGTATTACCGCGCCGGAGCGCCTGGCCGAGTCAATCAAAACGGCATCTTTTTACTTGGTCCAACCATCATGGAAGTTGGCACCGAAGAGCAAAAGGAAAAGTTCTTGCCGTCGATGGCTTCATCAGAGATCGTATGGGGCCAAGCCTGGAGCGAACCCAATGCCGGAAGTGACTTGGCGGGCATTCGCAGTAAAGCAACTCGCGATGGTGACGATTGGATTTTGAACGGCCAAAAGATTTGGGCGAGCCGTGCGGTGTGGGCCGACTGGTGTTTCGGAATCTTCCGCACGGATCCAACTGCTGAACGCCATCGTGGTTTGACATTTATATTGTGTCCACTTGATTTACCGGGCATCACCGTGCGACCAATTGCGCAGCTTGATGGCGACACCGGTTTTGCCGAAATTTTCTTCGACGACGTTCGAGTACCCGTGTCCTACACATTGGGCGAAGAAAACAAAGGCTGGAATGTTGCAATGGCAACCGCCGGCTTTGAACGCGGCGTGAGTTTGCGTAGTCCAGCACGATTCAGCGAAGCCGTCAATCGACTGATTCATCTGTGGCGTACCTACGCCGACCCCACCGACACTGCCCTATCAGATGCCGTTACCGACGTCTGGATGCAGGCCGAGGGTTACCGACTACACACCTACCAGACAGTGACCGGAATGCTCGAAGGTCGTCCCATTGGCGCAGAAGCAAGCCTCAACAAAATCTTCTGGAGCGAAATGGACGTACGCATCCACGAAATCGCCTTGCAGATTCTTGGACCCGAAGCCGAACGCATGGAAGGACCATTCGAACGTTGGGTCGATGGCTTCTTGTTCTCATTAAGCGGTCCGATTTACGCCGGCACCAACGAAATTCAACGCAACATCATCGCCGACCGCGTGTTGCAGTTGCCAAAGGGAATGTGACCTCATGAAATTTTCATTCACCGAAGACCAACGCATGTTTGCCGCCGGACTTAAAGATCTACTCGCCAATGAATGCACTCCCGCTCATGTGCGTGAAGCTTGGGAAAATCACACCGGACACATTCCGCAGTTATGGTCGCGCCTCGCCGAAATGGGCGTTCTGTCCATGTTGGTTCCCGAATCTGCTGGCGGCATGGGCGGCACATTGGTTGATGCAGTTTTGTTGTTCCAAGAATTGGGTCGTGCAGGTGTTCCTGGCCCCGTACTTGAACACATGGCAGTCGCCGCACCGGCTCTTGCCAACACATCTTGGGGACCCGCATTAGTTGATGGTTCGCAGATCGCTACACTGTGGGTTGACAACAGTCCATACGTTGCTCATGCCCAGGTCGCCAATCTTGTTTTACGCAACGATGCCGTCGTCACTGGCTTTTCGTCAACTGATGTGCACGGCATTGACGGTGGACGCCAACTGTTCACGATTTCTGACGGAACCGAAAGCACCGCTTCAGCACAAGTTTTTGGATTAGCGGCCTCTGATGTGATGGCACTTGCGAGTGCCGCATATTTGATCGGTGCATCAGAGCGCATGATCGAAGTTGCTGCCGAATATGCCCGTCAACGCGAACAGTTCGGCAAGCCCATCGGTTCTTTCCAAGCTGTCAAGCACCTCATGTCTGACGCGTTACTCAAAGTTGAATTCGCCAAAGCGCCTACATACCGCGCGGCATGGAGTGCAAGCACTGGTGCAGCCACTGCGGTTCGCGATATCAGCATGGCCAAAGCCCTCGCGAGTGAAGCCGCGTACCGGGCGAGTCGATCAACCATGCAAGTGCATGGCGGTATCGGTTACACCTGGGAAGCCGATCTTCAACTGTGGATGAAGAAGTCGTGGGCACTCATGCGTGCGTACGGCGATGCAACTTTCCATCGCCGTCGTGTCGGTGCTTCAGTACTGAGCAAATAGTTCAGTCAGCAAATGGCGTGCCATGTATTGGCAACATGCTGATTGTGATGTAACCATTTTGGAATCCACTGACATCTCCGGTGGGCTCAACAGTTGATGCACAATCGTTCGCGTTGTAATCAGAAGTTCCCATCGACTCAATCGGAACCTCAATCACTCCACGCACGGTCAAGCCAGCAGCACACGATGGCGCATTGATATTGGCGAATTCAGTCACCGGATCACCATCAGCACGAGCCAGTAGTTCAACGCGATGTTCTTCAACCCATTTCACAACAGCATCTGCAGCGGTCGGAAAATCGGGTGCGTCAGCAAGACCCTGACTCACAGCAACTGAAGGAATATTGCGCAATGCCGCTGCACGGGCAGCGCCAACTGTTCCCGACAACGACACGATTTCGAGCGAGTAGTTCTGGCCATTATTGATTCCCGAGACCACGAGGTCGGGAACAAAGTCAATTCCATTTTGATCAATTGCCCAAACGATGGTGTCGGCAGGAAATCCAGCAACTGCCTTTGCGGCATACCCGCTCTTGGTTGTCGCATCAGTAACGGTTAACGCCCCTTCGGTTGTTTTTCCACCTGTACCGCTTTGATTTTCGAGTGGGGCGACGACAGTGACTACGACATTGTCGAGTTGCAACAAAGCCTGCACGATCACGTCAATTCCATCGCCGCCGATACCGTCATCGTTTGTCACGAGAATTTGCAAAGGTTCTGCCACTTCGGTCGTCGTCGGCGCATCAGTCACCGGAGCCTCTGTTGCGGGCGCCTCAGTTTCCACCAACGAAGGTTGTGGAACATTTGTCGAGTCTTTGCTGCTCGAGCAAGCAACGAGTCCCGATAGGGCAAGAACGACACCGAGGGCAAAAGATCGACGCATGAGATTCACAACTTTCTAGATGGAACGGATGTCTGGACAATACATCTCATCAATTCAGGCAACGACATATTCCACACTCAGTTCACCCCAGCGACTAGAACTGTTATGTGACAGTTCAGGTGACAGAAACTCAGCCACGTCCTTCGCTCGCTCCGGCGATCGCAGTTGGGCTTGGCGCAGGCTTGCTCTCTGGATTGTTTGGAGTCGGTGGCGGAATCCTTGTAGTTCCCGCCCTCGTGCTCTTACTCAAGTTTGATCAACGTCTTGCTAACGGAACTTCGCTTGGTGCGGTTTTACCGATTTCTATTTCAGGTCTCATCACCTATTGGTCGCATGACAACGTCGACTGGCACATGGCCATGTGGCTCGCTATCGGAGCTTTAGGTGGCGCAGTAATCGGAACAAAATGGATTCACATTCTCCCCAAAAAGATCTTGGGCTACATGTTCGCGGTGATGCTCATTATCACCGCGGTACGCCTTTTCATTCCTCTCAATACCAATGGCCGTGAAGCCTTGACAGCCTTTGCGGCAATTGCCCTTGTTTTTATTGGTCTTGTCACCGGAACGCTCGCCGGACTCTTGGGTATTGGTGGCGGAGTCGTCATGGTTCCAGCGATGGCGGTTTTCTTTAATGAGCTCAGCGTCGTTGCCAAAGGCACATCTGTCGCAGTCATTATCCCAACTTCGATAATGGGCACTTGGCGAAATTGGAAAGCAGACAACATCAATCTTCGCGTGGCGGCAATCGTTGGTGTTTCAGGAATTGTCTCTGCAATCGGTGGTGCAATTATTGCTGATCACATGGCGCAAGATCTCTCCAACATTTTATTTGCGTCACTTGTTTTGATTGTCGCAATCCGGATGGTTTGGGATCTACAACGCAATCCCGACAACAATCACTGACGCGACGCCACGATCTCTGCGAGTTGGTCGATCATTGCTGGGTCGCTGGTTGCCGGCACCACGATGAACTCATCGGCGCCTTCAGCTTCGACTTGATCAAGTAAATCAATCAGTTTCGATGGCTCATTGAGGGTCATCGCTTCAGATAATGACTTGGCGAAATCGGGAGAGAAAACTTGCAAATACGTCGCAGCGAAACTGCGCAGTGTGTCGGCGGCATTTGAACCGAGTGCCACAAATGAACCAGTGACTAGGCGCGGCTTGTCAGTACGGCCAGCGTTGGTCCAAGCATTTTCGGTTGCACGAAACAGTCGACCCGCTTCGCGGGAATCACCAAGCAATGTAAAGCCACTCACGCCAACGGCCCATTGAGCTGCACGTGCTAACGATTTCGGGCCCATTGCCGATGCCAAAATTGGCGGACCACCGATTTGTAACGGTGCGGGACCGACCTTTTCGCCATCGGCTGCCGCCCCACCAGCCCAGAGACGTTTGATTTCGATCACCGCATCATCGAGACGCTTATGCCGACCAGAAAATGGCGA